>JAEEGL014069548.1_pt1 | contig 18808 bp, 14 predicted proteins | sample 9134231 | NCBI WGS metagenome assembly JAEEGL01 (sample SAMN16246548, study PRJNA631951) | gut metagenome | biome: gut microbiome; feature: rumen; material: fiber-attached | host: Bos | place: Iran: Karaj | collected 2018-10 | reverse complement strand
GCCGACAGCTCGACCGCATGGGTCGCTGGGTGATATTCGAAGGCCGCACCGAAGAACCCGTTGAACTCAGCCGCACATGGGGCAGGGTAGGGGCTTGGAGCGCCGAAACGCCCGTGCTCTATACCGCCGTCGTACGTCTGCGCAACGAGAAGATGGAGGAAGAGGAAGTGGTCGGAGGACGTTTCGGATTCCGCAGGGTGACGGTGGACGACGGTGTGTTGAAGGTCAACGGCAAGCCCGTAACGCTGCGTGGCGTCACCTACGGCATCGAGCACACCGAGGGCTATGCCTCGCGCCAGCAGATGCTGCGCGATATCACGGCCATGAAGCAGAATAACATCAATGCCGTACGCACCTCGCGCTATTCTCCCATGGACCCCTGCTTCTACGAACTCTGCGACCAGCAGGGCCTCTATGTCATTGCTGACGCCAACCTCATGCCCCTCTCGTCGCAGCGCCACGCTGTGGCCACCGACCAGGACTTCGCACCACTCTTCGAACAGCGTGTGCAGAACCTCTACGGCCGCTATAAGAACCACACCTCTATCATTGCATGGTCGCTGGGCAACACTCCCGACAACGGCGTCTGCATTACCGCTGCATACAAGCGTCTCAAGCAACTCGAGAAGAACCGCCCGGTACTCTTCTCCGCCGCCGGTCATTCCGACAACACCGACATCCTTGCGCCAGCCAACCCCACAGCATCTGTCGTCAGGCAGACACTCGAGAAAAGTGGCGACCGACCTGTGATTATCCTCTCTGCCAGCGGCAGCAGCGATAACTTCGTGCAATTGCAGCAACTGTGGCAGCTCGTCACCACGCAGCGCCAGCTGCAGGGCTGCTTCGTCGAACGCTGGCCTCTGGCTTCCGTGTCACTCTCCACCCTCAAGCATCTCTATGCCCCCTTCACCGTCCGTGTTTCCAAGATAACACAAGACGAAGGTGAGTTCATCGTCACCAACAACAATGACTTTGCCACCTTCGCCGACTATGCGCTAGACTACACCATCTACACCAACCTGCGCCCCAACATCATCTCCGGCGACCTGCCCGTCGCTGCCCCCGGCGGCGAGAGCGACAAGGTGCGTATGCGCATCCCGGCCCTCGACCTCGCTCCCGGCGAAGAACTCTTCATACGCTTCAATGTAAGCCGCAGGGCAAAGGGTGCCGGACAGAAGTCCATAGCAGTTGGAAGCACCGTCTTCCTCCTGCAGAGCAACACCACGACACCCGTGCCGCTGTCGCTTGAAAACACCGATACCCTCGCTCTCAGCGATTCTGTCACTCACCCGCTTCCTATATTGCGCTTCCGCGGCCACGAATCGTGGCAGTCGCATGTCGAAGCCACTGCGCAACGTCGCCCCGACCCGTATACACTCTGCTCCGACGCCATGTTGCGATACACCGACGCCACAGGCACCGTGATGTGTGACGTCCGCCAAACCACCACCCGCTACAGCTCAGGCGACATCGTAGTCACCTACACCTTCTCGCCGACCGACAAGGTTCGCGGCACCCTCCATCCCGAAATCGTCCTGCAGCACAGGAGTTATGACAGCATCGTCTGGTACGGCCTCGACCGTGAAGTACTCCTGCATGACAACAACCCAGGCATCATATCCATCAACACTCTGCCACTCAAGCAATCAAGCAATAGAACCTTCCTCCATACTCGCTGGTGTTCCCTTGCCACACCATATGAAGGTCTCTTCCTGCGTATCATCGACCAGCAGGCCGCAATGTCTGTCAGTGACAAGAGCCTCATTCTGACTCCGGAGGGTGACGGACGCACCCTGCGCCTCCTTGTGAAGCCCTATCCCCGTGCCGGTACAGGAATCAACCCCACCGACTTTATGGCTCTGAAGTACCCCTCTACAACCTCCGCCATCCTTGACCCGCCCACCATCTCCGCCTCCTCGCCCCGATTCTCTCAACCCCTAACAGTGACTATTTCGTCGCCTCAACCGTGCGACATACATTATACCCTAGACGGCGCTGAGCCTATCCTCGAGTCGCCGCTCTACACCGAGCCCATCCTCATCACCGCCACCACCGTCGTCAAAGCCCGTTCATTCCCCGTAGCACCTAAACAACAGCCCAAAGGTAAGCAGAAGGGTAAGAAGACTGTCCCCACCTCTGCTGTTGCCGACAGCACCAAAAAACAGATGGCGCCGTCCTTCACCGCTACCCGCAAATTCAACTACGACTATATTGTGCGCACCACCTTCTCGCGCAAGCCAAATACCCCCTACAACGTCGGTACCGACACAATCCTCTTCGACGGTCTCATTGCTGATGTCGACGACCTCTCCCGTGGCTGGTTGGGCTTCTCAGGCGAAGCGCCTGTAACAACCGTTGAGCTCGCCAAACCCGTCGTCGCCGACGCCGTCATCCTCCGATATGCCCACTCGCCCGCCCTCTGGGCCTTCGCCCCCGATAGCGTCACCGTGGCCTTCTCAGCAGACGGCACCACTTATACCGACTCTGTCACCGTAGCCGTCGCTTTCAACCCCTCTGATCAGGAGCAGAACATGCCGCAACTCCTCGAACTGCGCATCCAGCCGCCGCAGTCAGCAATTGGTTTCTTGCGAATCACCCCTCACTCCATACTCCGCATCCCCGCCTGGCATCGCGCCAAAGGTCTCAAACCATGGCTTCTTACCGACGAAATACAAATAGAAGAGCATATTACACAATGAAAAATAAACCTTTCACTTTTCACTTTTCACTTTTCACTTTTATGGCAGCCCTGCTGCTGCTTTCCTCCTGCTCCGTCGACTTCTCTCCCAACGCTCAGTGGCGCGAGGTCCCTATCGTTTACTGTCTCCTCGATCAGGACGACGACACCTCCTGGGTGCGCGTCGAGAAATGCTACCTTACCGAAGGCGATATCTACACTCCTGCACAGATATCCGACTCCATCAACTACCCCCAAGGCACCCTCGACGTCTCCATAATAGTCTTCGACACCTTCGGTCACCGCGTCGACAGCATACCCTTCCTCTACACTACCCGCGACCGCGACACCGGCCACTTCGCCCACACCGCCCAACCGCTCTACTACTCAACTCATCCGCTCGACACCACACGTCGCTATCAGCTTCGCGTGCGTCACACCTCCGATGGCCGCCTTATCGCCGCCTCTGCCGACACCATTCCCCTCATCCTCCAGGTTAAACCCTCCATCATTAAACGTCCCTCTCTTACCACCATGCCCGACGGCACCATCCGTGGACAGTTCGCCTTCTACGACGAGCAAAACACCTGCCGTATTGAGTGGGACACCCTCCGCTTCGGTCGCCGCTACCAGCCTGTCATCCGCTTCTACTACTCCGTTCAAGGCGACACCAATTACGTTGATCTCCACGCACCCACAGCCGTTTCACGCGGCACAGCTCCCACACTCACTGTCAACTATTCCCGCTACGCATTCCTCGCCGACCTTAAGTTGCGACTGCAGGATGACTCCCGTCCCAAGAAATACCTTAAAATGGTCGACCTCTTCCTCACAGTCAGCTCTGAAGACTACAACGCTTACGTATCCTCCCTCAGCGCCGGAACCTCCATCACCCAAGGCCGTGAACCCTACACCAACATTGACGGCGGTCTCGGTGTCTTCGCCACTCGCCGCACACACCTCCACAAGTGGCTGCCTGCTGACTCATCCAACAAAGTCGAAGGCCTCTACACACACCTTCGCAACCTCGGCGTCGGTATAGAATAACCCTTCGCTACCTATCACCTACCTATCGCATACCTCCCTCCGATACCCCGTTTGGAGGGTGCTGCCATTATGTTAAATTGCCGTTAAATATTACTATTATTTAAAAAATTGCCGCTATGTTAAAATAAATGCGTATCTTTGCATTTTAGCATGAAATAGTAAATATAGTAATAATCAATAAATTAATCAATCAGATGAACATCTCAAGAGAGAATTTAAGCGATTTGGAACTCTGTATCAAGGTTGATATCGAGGAGAACGACTACCAAGAAACTGTCACCAAACAACTGAAAGACTACCAGAAGAAGGCTACTGTCCCCGGCTTCCGCAAAGGTATGGCTCCCATGGGCCTCATCCAGCGCATGTACAAGGCCGCTATTGTCGGCGACGCCGTGCAGAATACCCTCAACAATAGCCTCTTCAAATATATCGACGACGAGAAACTCCATATCCTCGGCATGCCTATGAGCGATGACGAGAAGACCGGCGAGGTCGACTTCGCCAAGCAGACCGCCTTCTCCTTCTACTTCAACGTTGCTGTCGCCCCCGAGTTCGACATTGACTGGAGCAAGGTCAACGTGAAGTACAACCAGATCAAGGTCACCGCCAAAGAGGTCGAAGCTGAAATCGAGAACGTCACCAACCGTTACGGCAAGTTCGAGACCCCCGAGACCGTTGGCAAAGGCGACATCATGTACGGCAAGCTCGTCGAGCTCGACAAGAAAGGTAACGTCAAAGAAGGCGGCGTCAGCACCTTTGTGAGCCTGAACCTCCTCAACCTCAAAGACGAGGAGCTGCTTCCTCTCTTTGAAGGCAAGAAAGCCGAAGACAAAATTGTCTTCAACCTCTATAAAGCCTTCCCCGTGGCCGACATCGAGCGCGCCCTCCACATCGACAACGCCGACGCCAAGAAGTTCAAATCCGACGTCGAGCTGACTCTCAGCGGCATCTCCCGCATCATCCCCCACGAGCTCAACAAGGAACTCTTTGACATGGCCCTCCCCGGCCAGGGTATTAAGGACGCTGAAGGCTTCACCAAGGCTATGAAGAAAGAGATTGAGAAGGCCAACGCCGAACAGGGCGACTACCTCTTCGTAAACCAGGTTCGCACCGCCCTCGTCGACAACTTCGACAAACCCCTGCCCGAGAACTTCCTCAAGAAATGGTTTGCCAGCCGTGGCGAGAAAGAGATGACCCCCGAACAAATCGAGGCCGACTGGGCCGACAAATACGTCCCATCCCTCAAGTGGGAACTCATCGAGAGCAAACTCGAGGAAATCAAACCCGTCGAACCCACCAACAATCAGATAGTCGACTACATCAAGGACATCCTGCGTCGCGGCGACAATAAGCCCGCCGGTGAGAAGAAAGAAGAGACCGAGAAGCGTCTCGAACAGGCCGCCCGCAGCATTGCCGCCGACCGCAAGAACATCCAGCAGGTCGTCGACCGTCTCTACGCTTCAAACCTCGCCACCATCTTCAAGGAGCAGGTGAAGCCTGAGGTAGAGAAAGTCTCCGCCAAGGAGTTCGCTGAGCGCGCCAAAGCCTAAGGACACTTTCTTCTGTGGATGTTGGGACACGCGACAACATGAATAAAACAACAAAGAAGATGACAACAAAACACAACATACTCAAAGGCACGGTGCTGGTGGCCGCCCTCTTTGCCGCCCTGCTCCTGCCCTCCAATGCGAAGGCACAGGAAAGTGCGGCCTACGCCGACAACACCTTCTTCCTTTCCTTCGGCGCTGGCGCCACCTACAACATGCCCGGCCAAACCCTCGGTATGCCCTCCGGTGGCATCTACCTCTCGCGCTGGCTCATGAGGCCTCTTGCCTTCCGTGTCGCTGCCGAACTGGTGAGCGGTCCCGCCGTTTCCAACGGCGAAGGCAACACTGCTGCCGCAATGAGCTTCCTTGGTAGCGCCCAGTTCATGTGGGATGTCAATGCCACCTTCTTTCATGTCTACAACAAGACCATCCCAGTGCCTTTCCCCGTATATCCGCTGATAGGTCTTGGTGCCATCCTGACTTTCGGCGATGGTGATAGCTATACCTCCGACTTTCAGGCAATGCTTGGTGCCCACCTGCCAGTGCGTATTGGTGCACATTGGGACTTCTTCCTCGAATACAAATGCTTCTTTGTACCAGAAAGCCATATCGCCGACGCATCGACCAATACCAGTTTTATGCACACCGCCACCGTCGGTCTCACCCGCCGCTGGTCAGACAACCCCTATCATCGCCGCACAGGCTTTGAAAGCCGCAACACCGGCGAGGACTGGTTCACAGGTTTCGGCGTGGGCGCCCTCTTCAACTCGTTTGAGTTTGAACACATCTTCGCCCAAGGTTCCAAACTCTGGAACATTACCGGCGACATGATGGTCGGCCGCAACTACAGCAACATATGGACCATCCGTTTCGAACTTTCGGGCTTCTTTGCTCGTCACCGTGCGCACATCGGACAGGCTGCTGTGCTTGACGACAACAATGTTCCCGTAGTTGACGACAATGGCAACATCCTCTACGAAGACGTCATGCAGCCTGGCAACCTCTACCTCTTCAACTCGCTCCACACCGACTTTATGATCAACCTTTCCCACCTCGGAAACTTCCGCCGCGGCAAGAAGTGGAACATCCTGCCCTATTTGGGTGCAGGTCCTGTGTGGCGCTACAAAGACCCCTCTTTCGGCCTTGGTGCCGATGCAGGTATCATGTTCCGTCGCTACATCGACAACATGGGCGACTTCTTCTTCGACGCCAAGTACATCATGGTTCCCCCGCGTATCGCTGGCGATACAGGTCCTAGTGGGTCAATCCTCGGCGTTGGCTACATGATGTTCACCATCGGCTACATCAGCAACTGGGGTCACTCCACCACCCGCTACCGCATGCCTGTCAACAGTTGCGTTGATTAACCTTTTAAAACACAATGACCATGAAGAAAATCATCATATCATTGCTTCTGATTCTCACCTTCACGAGTGCGAAGGCTCAGATAGGCACCGACTTCGGCGTCAACATGTTCATGACCATGGGCGGCGGCGTTAGTTGGTGGAACAACGGTGGCGAAGGTTCGCCTACCACTCGTGGCTTTGCCGGAGGCATCGGGGTCGGCAAGTGGATTCTAAGCCCCCTGGCGGCACGCATCTGTCTCGACTTCCAGGTTGTGCCCAGTAATCAGGATCAGGTACACCGCGCTAGCTTCGCCCACGCAAGCGCAGAATTCCTATGGGACTTCAACTCCACCTTCTTCCGCATCAAAAACTGGCGACTCAACTTCTACCCCCTGTTGGGTCTCGGCGTCTCATATCGTGGCGGTCTGACGGTGGATATGCCCGATGGTACCACACGTGCCTTGGGTTCCGACCATGCTATCCACTCGCTCGTCGGTTTCAATATGCCTTTCCGTCTCGGCATGGGCTGGGACTTCTTCCTTGAAGGTAAAGTCTACTTCATGCCAGAAAACTTCGACGTCGGTGGCGAATTCCCCCGCATGTGGACTCTCACTGGTGGCTTCACCCACAACTTCACCGAGACACCCTTCCACCGTCGCACCGAGTATGAGTCGCGTGGCACCGACGAAGACTGGTTCGTCGGCTTCGGCATAGGTCCCAACTACTCCTCCTTCTCCCTCTTCACCAACCCACACCACGGCGGTCTTGTCATGGTGGGCGCTGCTCCCGAGCTCATGTTCGGCCGCAACTTCAGCAACTTCTGGACAATCCGCTTCGAGATTACCGGCCTTACGGCACACGAAATCTACGACACCGTGTCGCAGAAGCCTAAAGCCGACTACACCTTCAGCATGCTACATGCCGATGTTATGATGAATCTCAGCCACCTCATCGACTTCAAGCGTGGCGTGCGCTGGAACTTCATGCCCTACCTCGGCGCCGGTCCTATCTGGCGCTATGATGAGCCTAAGTTCGACCTTGCTGCCGATTGGGGTCTCTTCATCCGCCGCTATGTAAGCCAGAAGGGCGACTTTTTCATCGACATTAAGTACATCATGATGCCTCCGCGTATTGGTGGCAGCACCGGCCCCAATGGCGGTATTTACAGCGTCGGTATTCCATCCGTCACCTTCGGCTACATCCACAATTTCGGCCGCTCCACCACCCGCTACCGCATCCCCTACAACTGCGCCGACTAAAAACCAGTCGTTATAATATAGGAGGAGGTGCCCGTAAGGCACCTCCTCCTTGTTTTATATCTCACAACTTAGCGGACTTGTGATTTCACAACCCCTGTTCCTCGCAAGCCATAGTACTGCATAGCTGCAAGTGGCTTTCATTTGCCCACCTCTACGCTCAATCTCCTCCACCGCTCGGCGCACAAGCTCCGAGGCGATGCCCTGTCCCCGCAGGCGGTCATCCACATACGTGTGGTTTATGACATACACGCCGTCGCGCTCGGGGAATGTTACTTCCCCCACTTCCGCGCCATTATCCACTACGTATATCCTGTGTTTCTCAGTAATGTATTCCATCCGACCTCTGGTTAAGTACCATTAAAACATTCAACTTACAACTCCTTAATCTTCTCCATCACCTGCTTTTCCATGATGTAGTAGGTGTCTGGTTTGGGATGGCATCCGTCGTCGCTGAGTTCCTTGGGTAGGCCGTTCTGTTTATCAGCAAGGGCTGAGTGGTAATCCACATACACGATGCCGTTGGCTTCGGCGTAGTCGCGCAGGCGATTGTTGATGTTGACGATGGTCTGGGCAGCGTCCTTGATGCTGGGGTTCCACGCAAACGAGGCGCAGGGTGGGATAGAACTGATGAGCGGCACGATGTCGTTGGCACGCGCCAGCTGGCACATAGCCACCACGTTCTCCACCACCTTGTCGGGTTCCACCCAGTAGGTGTTTTGCGCCACGTCGTTGGTGCCGGCCATGATGACCACCGCTTTGGGGTGCAGGTTGACCACGTCGGCCGTGAAGCGTGCCAGCATCTGGATCGACGTCTGTCCGCCGATGCCTCTGCCGCAGAAGTTGTGCTCCTCGAAGAACTCGGGGTGGTAGAGCGCCCAGTATTCCGTGATGGAATTCCCAATGAACACCACCTCGGGGAATTCGCCGCTGGCGATGATGCGTTCATTGTCGGCCTTGTAGCGGTTGAAGCCGAACCAATCCTCCTGAGCAAATCCCGAAAAAGTCATAGTGATAAATACAATTACAAGTGTTAGTTTCTTCATAAAATGAATTATATTTGCTTTTTCACTTAGAAATTAAAAGTAAATATTTGCATTTACACATTATAGTATTCTGTCCTTTCTGATTGCGTAGTTGCTGCAGGTATTGATTGCGAGCGATAATCTTCATCCCCTTTTTCTAATTATAGATGGTGTTTATTTTTTATAAGTTATTACAGACGAGAAGTCAATATAATGATTGAATGATCCTTCAAGAAGGGATCTTAATGGAGTTTCCGTATCTTGTTTTTCAATTTTAACCAAGAGATCTTCCCGATAACTGTTCACTTGATAGAAATTCACTTCAACAATATCACCATCTTGGTTTTTCTTAGAATCAATTTTATAAATATAGCCTTGAGAGTCTCTAAAGTATACGAATGGATTTTTCATCATATAAAACAAAGGGAATAATAAAGATACATATTCGACATAATCATATTCCCGTTTATACGATAAATCTTCAATAATTTTATCTACAGATAGCCCGCATTCTATCATGAATATTATGAGATGGAACAATGGGAAGGATGTAGAAACTCCCCATTCGGGGCCACATATTTCGATATATTCTTTTTTGATTCTATCTTGAGTGTCAAAGTTACAAAGCCGTGTAATGTCTCTCATTGATAAAGAAGAAATCTTATTTTGAAGATTTGTCATGTGAGGGTACATCTCATTGATTGAAAGACTTCTTTTCAATTGGGATATCAAATCTTGTTCCAAGTAGGAGCGGAAACTATATCTAAACGGCTCGCAAGCAAGAAACTTGCTCATATAGCCTTGGTAATTTGCATCTGCCCCATAGAAATGATGAAAGATATGTTCTGTTGTCTCGTAATCCATCACCAGAACAATATTGTCAAACCCAAATTTGTTACATACCTTATCTGGATTTGATGTGTCATCAATGTGGGCACTCAGTACATTGAGTATTCTAAAAAGATGTTGCGGGTCAAGTCTATCTAAATCTTCAATAATCAGAACAGTTTTCTTTGCCTTATGGTCGGTGCCATGATCCACTTGAATCCATTTGACAGTCTCCCGAATTAATTCAGTATAGCCATCCTTCTCATATAATCCCCCTCTTTGATTTTCAAACATCTTCAAATACTTATCAGCAAGGTGCTTTTTATCTTCGTATGTTTTCTTCGCCGCTAAAAACCGATCGAGTAATTTATTATAGAAATCCCCTCCCGGAATAAATGAGAGAAGAAATGAAACAACAGTAGACAAGTCAACGAACGACTTGATGGCCTCAAATAGAGCATCTATATCAATATTATTCAGCTCATTTCTGTCATGCATCTGGATGATGATATCCCGTTTAATATATTCAAAAACATCCTCATTAGTTGCCACAGAATAGTTTACAGGATATACCGTAAAGAACTCATATTTTTCGGATAGGCTTTTGTCTTTAGTTAATTCGTTAAGAAAGTACGTTTTGCCGTCTCCAAACTTGGCCGACAAGATGATTCTATCCGAGGAGTTTAAGTATTGAGCAAACTCTTCAATCTTAGGCGAGACATCATATCTTTTATGCTGTAACTTCATTTATTGGCCCTTTTCATAGATGCTTATTTATTCTGAGTCCTTGTCGTCCACCTCAATTGCATATTTAATGTAATACTTTACTTCCTCGATATATTTGTGGTCAATATCGTTGCATAGATGTTCATATTCTTTGCGTTTACCTCTGATGATCTTCATATCCTCTTTTTCTTTGCATTTCACATATAAGTGGTGGAAACTTTCAATAATATTATTTATCGCTTGCTCTCTTAATGAGGTTGTTTTACACTTTTTCGCAGTTTCTATTCCATGCATATAAGCATCGAAATCCTTATGGTTGCCTTGCGAGAAAGAAATAAGATTGGCAGAACTTAAAATGCTGTCTAAAATATTCCAAGTATCTTCTGCTAATTGTTTTGTTTCTTTTTCCATCATCTTTCTTACCTCATCTTTTGCGACGTAGTGATTGTAAACCTGCCAAGCAATTAGCACCGTTACCGTTCCGATAAGTATTGTAACGATAATTGAGAATGCGCTCATGATGGCATTCCCGCTGTCGTATTCCATTTTGCATGACGACCAGAATGCGATGATGCTAATGACTAAAGCCACCAGGCTAAATAGCACCGCGATAATGGAGATGATTAGATTACCTTTATTTTTCATATTCTTCAAACGAATTAATAGCTTCTTCGTATTTCTTAACCCAGTAAGCACCACATTCTTCTTGGTGATTTAGCAGTAGAGATTTATTGAATATTTTCCTTTGGTCATTCTGAAGAACCTTCTGCCGCCATTGATTGATTGGATTCGCTTTCATCAATGATGTAAGGAACGGGAGCGGATTTTCTTGCAAATCCCTGATGAACATTCCCATTTGCATTACTAGATGATTCTTCAAAGAAAATTCTATAGTCTCGATCCATTTCGTTAAGAAGTTTTGTCATTAAATGAGTATCATCTTCTATCTCACCTCGTAGTTTTCTTAAAATAGCGAAACCCGTATTAGCATATTGTTCAATTAAACATAAGGCCTTATCTGTATCTGTAATTTCGTCGATATCAGAAGGCTGTTCCAGTAATTTTTTCTCAAAAAAAACACTTTTGTATTGATATAGAATATTTTCTATATACGATGTCCTAATAAAACTTACTGAAGTTGACAATGGCGTTGGGGCTCCGTCTTTAAGCCCAAGAGCCAATGCAAAGTTGAATAAATCTGCACGAGATGTATCTGAATTGTCAAGTAAGAAGTATTTACTATTATCCAAATCTTTGATAATTCCTTCTATATGTTCTTTTGTGACATTAATTGTTGCTCTCATGACTAACTTTATTTGATGTTTGTGATATTGTTGTTCATTGTAAGCGAGTAAAATGTATTGTACTTATTGGCTAAAATACGTTGAACATTAGCATCATATTCCGTTGGTGTAAATGTCAATATTACTTGCTTATTTTTGGAAATTGCTAGCAATGTATCCATAAAATTAGTTCTATTTTCCACACCGACTCTACCGATAGGGGTATCTATGAATAAAAGTGAATCATGTTTAGAGATTTCTTGCAATGCAAGCGTGAAGGACAACGCCAATAATGCCGTTTCTGCAGCACTACAAGAGCCAAGAGCCTGAGTACCATAAGCATCAAGGAGCTTAAAAGTGTAATTATCGAGAATCTCAACTTTCGAAAAAGCTTCTTTCTTCCAAATTAGTGTATCAAAAAATTCAAAAGTTCGTTCTTGGATCATTTTTCTACATTCGTCAAGAATCTCATCTTTGCATATTTTCATGATCTTACTGCAATTCTCACAGAATTCTTTCTGCCTTTCAACTTCTTCTAGTTCCTTCTGTTTGGATATAAGTATCTGAAGTCTTTTATTTTCTTCTTGATGAGACTTTTCTTGACGTTCCTTGTTGTTCTCTTCAATGGCCTTCCTTCCTATCAGTTTTTCCTTCTCGGTGGTATAGACATCTTTTTGATTCAAAGCCTTTGCTATTTCTTCATTATTTGGCACCGATCTAAGATACTTTTGCAATTGCTGATAACGTTCATCTTTTTCTTTAATATCAATTTTAATACTTGCTATTTCTCCAATTTTCTCCTCTTTTTTGGTTTTATATTCCTGAATCTTGGAAAGAATGGAATTCAATGATCCCAAAGAACGGTTTAGCTCTGCAGAAGTCGCCGATGCAACAGCCAAAGACCGTTCTAGTTCTTTTACATATTCTAAACTATGATCGTTAAGGTTTTCAGAATCGCATATAGAACAATGTCGGCTTGAAAGAATCTTAGACAAAATTTTCTTATCAATTCTAGGCGGTAGATTTCCTTTTGAGTCTTGCTCTTTAATAAAGTCAAAAAATGTTTTTAGGGAAGGATAAAGACCAAAAAAAGTATAGTACTCTCTTGTAAACTTCATCAGGTCTTGCATCTTTACAGTTTCTTTATGACGAAGATCTTCTATCTCTTTCTCAATTCGCTCTAACTCTTTTGTTTTCTCGCGAAGATTTTCACATCCACGAATAACTATAGTCAATTTTGATATTTCGTCATCACAAGTTTTTATTTGACCCTCTAGTTCTTTTATCGTTTTTTTCGTCAATTCAATTTGATCAAACAAACCATCTACTTTTTTTTGTTGCTCGGCAATCTCTTTTGAACCCAGATTAGCGATTTTAGGATTCAGTACGTTTCTAACATATGAATCTACAAATTCAGATGACTTTTTTAGATAAGAGGCCTGTGTTAATTCATTTATTCCACTACGAACATTGTCTAGCTGGTTTTGTGAAAAAAATTTCTCAAGTTGTTCTCCATCAAAGAAAATATAATTATTGATTTCTTCAGGAAGGTATTTGTGAATTAGTTGCATGGTCTCTTCATCATCTTCCACAATCCTATATCCACCTTCATCCATCATGATTACAGATAACTTATCTGATAAGAGAATACAAGCATCATTAGTAATGTTAAAATTGCCAACCCTTTTGAATGTAATTCGATCCTTGGAATTATCTGTAGATATTGTAATTTCTGCCAATACTTCTGCTGTGCCACCACCAGATGTCCTTATTTCCTCAATAAGTTGGTTGTTTAACAAAGGTAGTGCAGTTTCCTCATCTCGCAGATGCATCTCCTTGTTATAAAGGCACCATGTAATAGCATTGACAATATTAGTCTTTCCTACCCCATTCTCGGCAAGAATAATATGTAAATCACTTTCACTCTCTCCAGTACCAAACCGTAGCGACAAATCTTTAAGTTGTCGCATATTTCTTATATGAATTGATTCTATCCGCATCGCTATACTGTTTTTAAAATAGGTTCAAGTAGTCGTTTTAATTGCTTCCCTTCGTCAACTCCTTGAAGCAAACGAATCATAGCATCATAGACAGCCTTATTTCCTGCCGCCTTTTCAGCTAATTTTTTTTCTAAATTTTTGTTTAGTGCCATGTCTTAATAATTTAGTTTCATAATAACTTTTAATGCCTCTGCCGAATTAATAGCATTTTCTGCGATTTCTGATAATCTAATAGATTCTTTTTGCTTAATTTTGGCTTCTAATTCGAACTCTTCGCCATCAAGCCCAGAAATTTTATCAACGCATATATCAAATAATCTAGCGAAAGACTTCCCTTCATCTTGTCGAATAATACGACCTATTCTTTGCGTATATTCTCTTGGATTAGTGTTACTTGCCATCAGAATTCCTGTACTTGCACTAGGTATATCTATCCCTTCATCCAGGCATTTTATAGCCACTAATGCCTTATATTGGTTTGTCTTAAATGACTTAATAATGTATTCTCTCTCAGACAATCCACCATACTGCTTTTCCCTTCTAGTACCCTCTGACTCCGTTAATTTGTGGAACATAATATTTCTATCATATAGGATCTGCATGACTTTTCCCATTTGTTCTGGTGATACAAAAATAATCAAATTGCTTAACTCTCCATTATTCTGTAACTGATCTAGAATTTTTTCTAATTCTTTGTATTTTGCATCCGCATTTTTGACTATATTTGCACGTTTTTCTAATAACCTTTCGTATCTTTCCTGTGCATCAAGATTAGTTTTTATTTGGGATTGTAACTTCAAAAGTTGTAAACTAATCTTGCGATAACTTGCAGTTTCGTTTTCATTAAGGGGAACACATGATATATTATAATAGTAATTCACCAAGAAATGCTTTCCGGTCAATGGATTTGTTTTCGTCAACGCATCGTGAATAGAGAATACATAATTATTATTACCGAAATAGTTTAATAGAATAATTGTACCATCTTCATCAAACCATCTTGTGGGTGTAGCGCTAAGACCTATTCTATATTCATACAACGGCAAGAGAGCTTTCTTATAATTACGTGCACCTAACCAATGTACTTCATCACCAACAAATAAACTCTTCGTATCTGAAGACAAGTCAGATAATAATGTGGTAATAAATTTATCTGATGAAGCTGTAGCATGGGTTGTAAAAATCACCACATGATTTGCGAATCCCACCGCATTATCTAGCAATAGCTTACTTAAACGATTTTGCCACTTTGTAACTGTCCCGTCAATTATTTCGTATGCATCGAACCCAAGTTCAAATTTTTCTAATTCTTCTTTCCATTGTTTTGACAATGTGTTCTGAGGAGTAGAGATAATAGTAACTGATTTGTTTGTCATATCCTTTACCATCGCAATACCTGCTATGGCCGTTCGGGTTTTACCCGTACCTGTTGCCATTTCAAACAAAAGTCGATGCGAATTATCTTTCCATTTATTTATAGCATCCCGCTGATAATAGAACAATGATATCTGCTTTTTTGATGCATTGGATTCTCGCTTCCTCTTGCGATATTGTGACAATGAGATAGTTTCAACATTAAAGTTTTTTGAGTACTGAATTAGATTCTCTCTTATGGCGTTAGGCAAGCTGTATATCTTTATATTCTTTCTCTGACCATTCCATATTTCCTCAAATCGTTTTCTGTCTCTTTCATAATACTCACGTGCATCCGTCCACTCCTTAAACACCTTGAACTCTTCGTCGTTGTTCACCCAGGCAGAAGCGGTCTCATTAATTGAGCCGCTGAAAGACATTTCATTACCGTCAGCATCTTTTAAAACACCAACCTTTTGGTGGAACAAGCCCTTCTCGGATATAGTTTCATTGTCACATATGGTGCCATCTTCATTGAACACTACAGCCAACTTCATTTCAAGCAAGCCAGAAGATAGCATCCACCCAAGAGCCTTCACATGATTCTTCTCAAATTCACTTTCAAGATTATCTAGGTCTATTCCAAAATCAGATAGGCCAAGCGAACTGTCATTTTCTACAATCTTCTTTACAATCTCTATATCTTCTCCATTTAGGCGAGGGCTTGTAATGAGTCTCATCCTACCACCATTGGCTATGAAATCAGCCACACCACGTGCAGCAACAGCCAAAGATGTGGAGGAGAAGAAACCAGCAATTCGGTCATACCGAACCGATGCACCAAGGACCGGTACATAATAATCCTCAATTATATCATCTATGCCAGATTCATAACATGGTTTTATATGTAGATCCTTAAAGTTCATATTCTAACGCATCTTTTACTGTTTGTATGATTGTGTTTACATTAGGGCGTCTTCTGTTTCGTGTTGTCAAAGACAGTATACTTAGTATATCTTCTCTTACCTCGTCTGTGGCTCCTTCCATGAAGTAGTTCTGAATATAGGGGATATAAAGACATAATTTTGGAAGGATTTTCTTCCTCTCAGATTTACTCAACTTAACAAAAAGATTACCTAGCATATTGGTATTAGCTCGACATTTCTTGAACTGACATAATCCTAATTGTGCTGATGTCTTCATATGGTTTTCTCCATATTTTTTGTCTGCAACATCGTTTCTTTTCTCATCACGCATCATATAGCCCATTCTGGAGTAATCAACATCAGTTATACCACAGTTCTTCAAAATATAAGGGACGGTATAGTACGCATCCTTGAAATCGCTGAATTGAGAGATATCTTTTTTGTCAATCTTGTTAGGAACAAAACCATCCTTTATTATCTCTAATATCTCTGAACATTTATATTTCTGCAATACCTGAATGAGCAATGATGTTTTCTCTTCCATCTCAAGAAGACTATCATCTGCATGAGTATAGAATGCCTTCAACAAAACACGCTCGTTGAGTTTATTCCCGAGTATGTTATTCCAAAAATCAGTATTCATCACACACTTCTCACCATCCAAAATAATCTCTGTGTCGCGATACCACAAAACAGGATCAATTAATTGTTTGAATGACATATTGAAAAAAGATAAAAAAAGTTTCTTGTGTTCCTTGTACTGATCCAAGAAATCGAGTACTGTTCGCAATGGTGTAGAAATGCCTATCTCATCATAATACCCGTTGTTATAGTCTTCCAAGAATTCGTCGTAGGTTTTTAATCTTGACGGTTTACGTCCTAAAGTGTGTTCTTCCCAGAATGTTTGGTTTTTATAACAGAACTGCCAGAATGAGAGGTTGCGGAAAAATCCTGGTTGATTACACCAACGTGCAATCTGCACATAGATGTTAGGGATAGGAGCCTTTTTATAGTCTTCATGACGCATAATGTACGGCAGGCATCCATATCTCATCAACACGCTAACACGCATAAAAATCTCCGCAATATCCTGTTGGAACTTCCTATAATCATTCGCCGATTGTTGGAAGCCACAGAAAAGATAAAACTTCGTCTCTTTTTTAGGACAGTAGTGCTTCCATATCTTGAGGGCTTTTACAATGAGCTTGCGGTCAGGCCAATTGTCGAAAGCGAAGATAAAGTCCCCATGATAGTTTGCTTTTGCCAGTTTCTTCGCCATGTCCTCTCCACGCTTACTTTGTGCCAAAAGTCTTTCATCGAGTCCTTGCCTGAATTGGAATGGTCGTTTTGTTGCAATTAGTTCATCCAACAGTTTCTCCCAATGGGGTGAAGCCAAGAAATTATCATCCCACAAGTAAATGTATGGGCGTTTCAACCTTCCTGTTGTCTCATCAACTTCGTTGTCGAGAAAATCGTTTAGATTAGAATAAGGCATTGCCTTTTGTTCCAGCTTGTTTACACAGAAGGGACAACGACGGAAACACCCTCTGGTGAGAAATCCGATAGAGTACTCTTTGTAGTCTTTGTAATAGGCAGGCGACCTTTTGATGTTTTCCATTATACCGATAAAGTCGTCATAAAGATGGTAATCCGGCATCTGTGTACGCATATTTATTCCGGGCCTACCTGATTTGTTCTTCAAAGTATTCAAAAAAGCATCCCGCTCCAATCTATGCATATCCTCTTCCCGGTAGTCGGCAAAACCATCCTCGATAGAGAAATTAGCATAACTACCGGTACCTCCCATACGTACTTTCCGGGCAAGCTTTTTGTCTTTGAGTAGTGTTGTAAGTACAAGCGGAGGATTGTCTAATGTAAACGTGAATACACATGAAACATAGAAAAAGTCGTATTTCTGCAGCTGTTCAAAGTTAACCTCGTTGGTTATTAGCTCATAGAAACTGGCATTCCCCTTCCCCCCTCGGACAAAACCATTGTCTCTGAGAAAACCAGCAATTTTCAGAAGTGCAAGATTAGGGTGCCGAGTCCCATTGCAAAGCAGGTCGGCATCAACAAGTCCTATCTTGTACTTCTTTTTAACCATATTAGTTATTTGATTATTAAATATTCTACGCTACAGCTACTCCCTTCCATCTAACAGACCTTTCACCTCTTTGTCGAAGTCGGAATCTATCTGCTGGGTAGGATTAAATAGTTTGTATTCTTCAGTTGCTTTCTTATCGGCCATCTCGCGACTAATCTTACCCTTGTCGGGCAACAGGGCATAGCGACGGAAGGTGAGGAACTCGTTGACAGAAGCTGAGAACTGCGCCATGCTGAAGGCATTCTCGCGCTCTATCAAGTCCTCGATGTAGTCGAAGTAGCCCGAGACGGCGCGTTCCAGACGGCGTATTTCGACTTCTGGAAGGTAGTTCTTGGCCACCTTGGTGTCGCTGAGTAGCACACGGCCGTCGGGTGCGTTCTTCCACGTCTGTAGGCCCATGTGGTCTTTCGTATGGTCGGCACGGGTATAGATAATCTCAGGAGCCGTCTGGCCTGTGATGGCGTAGTGGAAACGGTTCTGCACCATCTGGTAGAACTCGCGTGTGGTAGGCGAGTTGCGGTCGTAGTCGAAGGAGCATTCGGCATAGATATCGGTGATCTGCTGCCAGATACGCCGCTCGCTGGCACGGATGCTGCGTACCTTCTCCAACAGCTCGCGGAAATAATCCTTACCAAATACCGCATTGCCCTGTTTCAGACGTTCCTCGTCCAGGACGAAGCCTTTCTTGAT
>JAEEGL011437777.1_pt1 | contig 18808 bp, 17 predicted proteins | sample 9134231 | NCBI WGS metagenome assembly JAEEGL01 (sample SAMN16246548, study PRJNA631951) | gut metagenome | biome: gut microbiome; feature: rumen; material: fiber-attached | host: Bos | place: Iran: Karaj | collected 2018-10 | reverse complement strand
ATGGATGAACGATAAAGGACAATTAGTAGTTAATAGAGGATTCAGAGTACAATTCAATAGTGCTATTGGACCATACAAAGGTGGAATTAGATTCCATCCATCTGTTAACCAATCAGTTATTAAGTTCTTAGGCTTTGAACAATGCTTAAAGAACAGTTTAACTACTCTACCTATGGGTGGAGGTAAAGGTGGATCTGATTTTGATCCAAAAGGAAAATCTGATAGAGAAATTATGGCATTCTGCCAAAGCTTTATGACAGAATTATTCCGTCACATTGGTGCTGATACTGATGTACCTGCTGGAGATATCGGTGTTGGTGGAAGAGAAATTGGCTTCATGTTTGGTCAATATAAGAGATTAGCTAATGAATATACTGGAGTTCTAACTGGTAAAGGTTTATCTTATGGTGGATCTTTAGCTAGAACACAAGCTACAGGATATGGATTATGCTACTTCACACAAGAAATGTTAAAGACTATGGCTAATACTTCATTTGAAGGTAAGACTGTAGTAATTAGTGGTTCAGGAAACGTTGCTATTTATGCATGTGAAAAAGCTCAAAGCTTTGGTGCAAAAGTAGTTGCTATGTCTGATTCAAACGGATATATCTATGATAAAGATGGAATTGATTTAGCTATCGTAAAACAAATCAAGGAAGTTGAACGTGGAAGAATCAAAGAATACGCTGATAGAAAGAAAGGCGCAATCTATACTGAAGATGTAAATGGATCAAAGGGTATTTGGACAATCAAGTGCGATATCGCTTTACCATGTGCTACTCAAAATGAAATTAACTTAGAAAGTGCTAAGACTCTAGTTAAGAATGGTGTAATTGCTGTTGCTGAAGGATCTAATATGTCTTCAACAAACGAAGCTGGACAATTCTTCGTAGAATCAAAGATTATGTATGGACCTGCTAAGGCTGCTAATGCTGGTGGTGTTGCTACATCTGGTCTTGAAATGAGCCAAAACTCAATTAGATTATCTTGGACATTCGAAGAAGTAGATGCTAAACTTAAGGGCATCATGGAAGGAATCTTCCACAATATTCATGATACAGCAGTTGAATATGGTCAACCTACTAACCTAGTTATGGGTGCTAACATCGCTGGATTCAAGAAGATTGCTGATGCTATGAAGGCTCAAGGCTGCTGCTAATAATTAGAATTAATGGATTGGGAAACCAATCCATTTTTTTTTGAAATAAATTATTATACATTTTAACAAAGAGACATAATAATTGGTTTTTGTTACATTACTTTTTCGATTGTTTCATTTTTTTTTATAAAAAACATTTAACTTTTCATTTACAATATATATTTGTATATAATATAATTGAAACGTATAAGGAGGATATACAAAAATGAAAGCAAATAAATTATTACTCGCACTACCTATTTTTTTTGGATTAGTAGGTTGTGCAAAAACTACAACAAAAAAATCAACAACTAGTAGTAAAACAACAACTAAGCAAGTTACTACAGAAAAGAAGACTACAGCAAAGCAAACTACAGAAAAGAAAACAACATCAAAAAAGACTACAGCAAGACAAACAACAACAAGACAAACTACAACAGAATATGTTTCAACAGAAAAACTATATATCTATTGTTGGGATTCATCGTTTAAAGATGTTTTAGATAAATATTATTCTAATGTTGCAAGAATCGATGGAGCTAAAACAGTTTTAAAAAATGGTATAACTATTAATTGGATGCAATTATCTAATGAAGTAAGTATATATCAAGATGGACTTGATCAAGCATTAGATGCTGGAATAGCCGATATTTTTATGTATGAACCTTTCTATGCAAAGAAATATGTTAATTCAGAATATGTTGTTGATATGGAAGCCTTAGGAGTTGATCAATCTGACCAATTTAATTATACAAAAGAATTATCAACAAACAATTCTGGGAAAATTGTTGGCTCTACATGGTATGTTTGCCCTGGAGTTATCGCTTATAATAAAAAACTAGCTAATATGATTTGGCCAGGAGTTACACAACAACAAATGGAAGCAAAACTATCTACATATTCAAACTTCTTATCTTCAGCAAACGATGTAATTGCTGCTGGCAAGAAAATGATGATACATCCTTTTAGTTGGTATAAGATGTATTGTTCTAATCTTGATTATAAGATGTATGATGGAACAACTCTAACTGTTGATAAGAATTTATTTAGATGGGCAAATGATAGTGTGGCGATGAAAGATAAAGGTGGTTTCGCGACTATAGATAAGAGCGAAGGTATGTGGTCTTCAAAATGGACTAGCGAACTTAATGATGATAATGTATTATGTTATTTTTCTACTACATGGGCAAATGATTATGTTATTCCATCTTGTCGTTCAACTGATGATAATGGAGATTTAGGCTTACGAGTAGCTGCTGGTTATACTCCATGGTTTTGGAATGGAGCCTTACTTTCAGCAACAAAATCTTCTCAAGAGAAGAGAGATGTTAAAGATGAAGTAGCTAATATAATTAAAGAACTAACTACAAATAAGACTGTATTAAGAGCTATATCAGATGGTGAACAATATGTTACTAATAGCATTGATGCTATGAGACAAAAAGGCGATGACGATAAAGTATCAAATCCATTATTTGGTGGTCAAAACGTATTTAATCAATATACAAATGCTGCATTATTAGTTAATTCAACAAAAGAAGATCTTATAAACTCGAGATTAGAAGAATATTTCCAAGCAGCCTTTATAAGATATATTGATGAAAGTAAAACTGCAGAACAAGCATGGGCTAGTTTTAAGTTAGACTTTAGATATTATTTTCCAATAGATGATGATAAAATAAAACTTCCTAATGGTGTTACTATTGGTGATGATATAGTTATAGATTAATAATAATAAAACGCTAGAAATTTTCTAGCGTTTTTTCATTAATAGTGCATAACTTATAAAATGTTTTATAGTAAATGTGCCATTTGTATTTTCTTCTAACATTTTTATATGTTCAGTATTAAATTTTTCTAAAGTAGTAGGATCTAAGGCTGCCCCAGTTCCACGACACGCTCTAATACGACCTGCCCAAGAAGAAGTAGTAAATGGAATATCTTTATCAAATAAATCCTCTTTAACAATATCAAACTTTTCTAATAATTCATTAGGTATATAAGGCATAGTTCTAGTCGCATTACATCCAGTCCAATTAGGATTATATTTTAAAATCAAATCTTCACTCTTTTTAGCTATTTCATCTTCTAGAGGAAGCCATGCCATATATGTAATAATAACTTTTCCATCATCTTTAAGTAATTTATCTAAAGTATTTACTAAACTTCTAGGATCTAAATACCAAATGCACTGACATATTGATATTGAATCAAAAGATTTTGGCTTAAAATCAAGTTCTTCAGCACTTTTAGGATAATATTCTATATCCATTCCTTCTGATAGTTTAATAGCTTCATCTATTTGGCTTTCTGATATATCAGTACCTATTATTTTTGCGCCATATTTATAGATGTTTCTAGGAATTACGCCGCTACCTGTACCTATATCAAGTAAAGCAGTTCCTTTAACACCTATACCATTTTTAATAAAGCAGTCATAGAACTCACTAGGATATATATCTCTATATAGCGCATAATCTGCGCTTGTTTTAGAAAAATCAAAATTATTATTTTTATCTATGTTGTCAAATTTCATATTTTATTCACCTTATAATGTAATTGTAATTGCTGGTTTAATACCAAAAAATTGATTAGAGACAAATGAACTGGTAATATTTCCACTAGTTCCATTTACAACTTCAATTTCAGTTCCTTTATAACTTTCAGATCCATCATACGGGCTTCTTAACAACCAGTAGCTACCCCAATCAGTGTCAGTAGAAGCATTAAGACATTTTGCATAGTCACTTACAGAGTTAGTATTATATTTCCTACTATCTGTATTAGGCATATATTCATTAACTTCTTGAACTGATAGTATGAACACATTATCAGTTGTGTTAAGGCATGTTAAAGTATTATTTAAATTACCTGTTGAATCTTTATGGTTATAAACTGTTGTTTCTTCAATTATTGATTTTTGTAATTCGTTAAATGCATTATTATAAAAATAATCATTTAACCATTTTCTAATATCAGATAAAGAATAGTTATTTGCATAACCTTCTCCACCATTATGCATCCATTTAGTTGTTCTTTCTACTTTCTCATAACATGATGCATCAAGTGTTAAACTTGATAGAATAACAGCTTTTCCATCACTCTCTTTTAAAATATCCCATTTTATATCTTCAAATTTAAAGCAATATAATTCACCTTCAATATATCCATTCAATCTTTGATACGGATGAAAATCATTGTTTCTTGGTTCGGCTGCATTATAATTAATGTATTCAATTATATCAATTACTCTATACATACTACAATCATAATCTATATCCTTATATCTTAAAGTAGTATAAGAAGCATTATTTACACTTTTTTCTATTTTAGACCAACTAGTAGTTCCCCTTGTTCCGGCTAATTCAGTTAAGGCACTAGTAGTAGTTGTATCTGTAACTAAAGTTTGAGGGTATTGTCCAAAATAAATAGTATTACCTTCTCTTTTATATATTCCATTATCTTGATTTGCTTGCGTAGTATTATTTGTAGTAGTTACTTTATTTTTTGTTGTTTTGGCAGCTTTTTTTGTTGTTTTGACAGTATTTTCAGTAGTTGTAATATCTTTATCAGTCTTTTTTCTACAAGCACATAAAGATAATCCTAATGACAATGTTAATAATATCTTTCCTAAATACATTTTTTCACTCCCTTTTTATATATTATATATTATTTAATAATTAATATAAATGTTTTATAATATATTTAGGTGATGATTATGAAAATAGGAATCGTTGGAAGCGGTCCGGCAGGATTAACCGCAGCTATTAGTTTAAAAAGAAAATATCCAGATAGTGAAGTTACAATATTTGAATATATGCCAAAACTAGGTAAAAAATTACTAGCATCAGGTAATGGTAAGGGTAATGTTAGTAATACTAATATGGGCGTAGAATATTATAATACACCTTTAGTTAAAGATATTATTAAAATGGATGTAGTAGGTTTTTTAAATTCTTGTGGTATTTTAACTAAAATAGATAGAGAAGGTAGAATATATCCATATAATGAACAAGCATCTACAGTTGTAGATTGTTTAAACTTAGAATTATATGATTTAGGAATAAAAGTTGTTAAAGAGAAAGTCGTAGGCTTAGGAACAAATTATTTAACTACTTTCTTTAATTCATATTATTTTGATAAGATTATTATTGCCTCAGGTGGTAAGAGCCAAGAGTTCTTAGGATCTGATGGATCAATGTATAGAGCAATAGAAGGATTAGGACATACTATAACTAGACTTGCTCCTGCGTTATGCCCAATTAAAACAAAAGAAGATTTTTCTGATTTACAAGGATTACGTTGTAAGGTTAGCGCAAAAGCTTATAATGGTGAAGATTTTTATGAAGATAAAGGTGAATTATTATTTAAAGAAGATGGTATATCAGGAATAATAGTATTCCAAATATCAAGCTTATTTGCGAGAAGTGGATTTGGAACTATTACATTTGACTTTTTCCCTGATATGAGTGAGGATGAGTTAGAAAATGTAATTAGAAGCTTAAATCAAGATAGATATGTTGATTTAGCTTTAATGGGAATAATTAATAGAAAATTATTAAGTCATATTTTAGGTGATACAAGAGGAATGTTTTTAAAGGATTTTAAGGCAAAAGATTTAGTTTATAAACTAAAAAATTATAAAATTACTTGTGTTAAAAATTATGAATTTGTTCAATCACAAATTACTGTTGGTGGAGTAAGTATGCTTGAAGTAAATGAATCATTAGAATCAAGAATAGTTCCAAACTATTATTTTATTGGAGAAGTACTAGATGTTGATGGATTAAGCGGTGGATATAATATCCATTTCGCAATATCTTCAGCTCTTTGGGTAAGTAAGTTTATATGATAAAAGTTGATAATATAAAAGTACCTCTTGATTATAATGATTTAATAATTAAAAACTTAATAGAGAAAAAAATAAAAGATAAAATTATAGATTTTAAAATTTATAAAAGAAGTATTGATGCTAGAAATGATGTATGTTTTAATATGAGTTTTTTAGTAAATGTAAAAAACGAGCTTAAACATAAATCTCTTATTTATACACCAAATAAGCCATTAGTTGTGCCAAAATCTAGGGATAAGAAAGTTGTTATTATTGGTAGTGGACCTGCGGGATTATTTAATGCTTTAATTCTAATTGAAGCTGGATTAAAGCCTATAATTATTGAACGTGGTAAGAGTGTAGAAAACAGAGAAAAAGATATAGAAAACTTATTAAATAATAAAGTTTTAAATGAAGATTCAAATTTTGTATATGGCGCAGGTGGTGCTGGTACATATAGTGATGGAAAACTTACTACTAATATTAATAGTGAATTTAATAGTTTTGTTTTAGAAACATTTGTTAGATTTGGTGCGGATCCAGATATTTTAATAGATAGTAAACCACATATAGGTACTGATGTTTTAAAAACAATAATTAAAAATATGACTGAATATATTAATAATCATGGACATATATATTTTGAACATACATTTATGGATATTTCTAATAAGAAAATTAAATGTATAAATAATGGAAAAGAAGTATATTTTGATTTTGATTATTTAGTATTAGCTATAGGACATTCACCAAAAGAAACTTTTAAAATGTTATATGATAAAGGAATACTTATGGAAGCTAAGCCTTTTAGTATGGGTGTTAGAATAGAACATAAACAAGAATTAATTAATAAAATACAATATGGTTCATCTTATAATCATAAAAATTTACCCCCTGCAACATATAAAATGGCAGTACATTTAGATAGTAGAGATGTATATACTTTTTGTATGTGCCCTGGAGGTATAGTAGTACCTTCTATGGATAGTAAGGATAGAGTATTAGTTAATGGAATGAGTTATAAATCTAGAGGACTAGAAAATGCTAATGCGGCTCTTTTGGTTAATGTTAATACAACTGATTATGATTCAACTTATCCGCTATCTGGATTTGATTTTAGAGATAAATATGAACTATTAACTTATAACAAGTATTATAGAGCAAATATCGCTAGATTAGAGGATTTTTTAAATCATAAGGTAAGTGAGAATATAGGTTTAGTTAAGCCAAGTTATCCACTTGGATATGAGTTTAAAAATTTTGATGAAATACTACCTAAATTTGTATGTGATTCATTAAGAGAAGCTATACCTTTATTTGATAAGAAAATGAAAGGCTTTAATGATAAAGATGCAATACTAACATCTATAGAATCAAGAAGTAGTTGTCCTGTAAGAATAGTTAGAAATGAAAATTTATCTACTAATATTGATTATATTTATGCAATAGGTGAAGGTTCAGGCTACTCTGGTGGAATAACTACAAGTGCAATTGATGGAATAAAAATTGCGTTAAAAATTGTTAATATATAATAAATTAAGAGTGTTATTTAAAATATTATTATTAAATAATACTTTTATTTTTCTTAAAATTATGATATTATAATCATAGGTATTTTTTATACACATTTTTTCAAACGCTATTTTGCCAGGATAGCATTTAAAAAATAGTAAGGAGTGAGCTTGATGACAAAAAAATATTTCACTTGGTTTTTACAAAATTATGATAACTATGAATATTTTGGAGAAGAAGCAATTAGTATTAGACGTAGACTAAAGAGAATGTCTGAAAGAACAATTGCTCCATCGCCTCAGGAAGCTATTGAAATTTATGTAAGTTTCTTTAAGCATTACAACGATGATCCATATTCAGAGAAGAGTAAATATATTGATGGTATTAGAGCAAAGAAAACAGAATATTGTTTAATGTTTAGAGAAGCTGATAATACTCCAGTATCATTCGCATATAAAAAAGAATTATGTGGTGGTGTTACTGAAGGTGAATTAAAAGATGTTCTTGATGCTGAAAAAGAAAGAAAATTAAAATATTATTCAGATATGTTAGATTATCATGCAAATGTAATGGATAATACTAAAAATGTTATTGATGATGTAACTGATTCTGTTGCTCCTCATGCAACTGATGTTACAACATTAGCATTTGTATTCTTTGCACTTGTATTTGGTGCATTAGCAGCAACAATATTCCTTGTTCCTCAAGTTGGTAAGTTCTTCGGACTTGTTAGTGAAGGAGAAGGCGGAAAGAATGTATATGATATTAGAACATATGTTGCCTTAGGACTTTGTGGAGCATTATTCATCTTATTTGTTGCCTTATCATGTATTGCAGGTAAAAAATATGCGTATTATTCAAACTCAAACCTTATAATGTATAGAATGGAAGATTTTGAGAAGAGAATAGAAAAGAATATTACAAAATTAAGAAAGAATGATTCTCAAAATATAAGATTATGCTTAAGAAATGGTAAAAAGATTAAACCATTAATCGTTGATACTGATTATAATAGAGAACTTAGATATTTTGGTACATCACTTGAATTAATAAAGATGCAACTAGAACAAGAACCTAAAGCAGTTAAAACATTATATTATGCAATAATGGTTATAACAACTTATGCAGCTGGTTTACTTGCTTTCTATCCATTATGTGATGTATTAAATAAGACAAGTGATCAAATAGATTACTTATTATACATCTTTGCAGCAATCCCAACAATTATAATGATTTTGGTAGGACTAAAGCTTAAGAATAAAGTTAGAGCATGGAAAATATTTATTGCAATTATTTTTGCAGTAGCTATTGTTGGAGTTCTAGTCTTACTAGGAACTAAAGCAGCTTAAGTAGAATAAATCTCTTTTTTAAGAGATTTTTTCATATTTTATGGAAATAATTAGTAGTAGGGATCAAACTGTAAAGGATTGTTTAATAGAATATAATTTTTCAAGGAAAGTTATTAGAAGCCTAAAGTATGTTTATGTTTTAAATAAGGAAGTTAGACTTTGGCAAGAAGTAAAAAAAGGGGATGTTTTAACTATCCCTATTAAAGAAGAAATATCTGATGTAATACCAAGAAAAGGTAATATTAATATAGTATATGAGGATGAGTTTATTTTAATAGTAAATAAACCAGAAAAAATGTCTAGTCAACCTAATATAGGACATTATGAAGATTCCCTTGCTAATTATATTAAATATTATTATGAAGAAAATAATATAAACTCTACTATTCATTTAGTAAATAGATTAGATTATGATACAAGTGGTTTAGTATTAGTTGCTAAAAGTAGTTACATTCATAATTTATTTAAAAAGGTTGATATTATAAAAAAATATTATGCTGTGGTAAGTGGTATAATTAAAGATGATGGTATAATTAATGCCCCTATAGTTAGAGATGGTAAAATAAGAGTAGTTGGTGGTAATAAAATGGCTATTACTGAATATAAGGTAATAGAATCAAAAACTAATACATTACTTGATATATTATTACATACAGGTAGAACTCACCAAATAAGGGTACATATGAAATATATAAATCATCCAATAGTTGGAGATTCCTTATATGGTAGTGGTGATAATTTGGCTTTAGAAAGCTATTATCTAAAGTTTATACATCCTATTACAAAGAATGTAATAGAAGTAAAATTAGATTTAGAAAATAGATTAAAAGAGGTGATATAGATGAACGCTGGTTTAATATATAAATTAAAGGTTATAAGAAAAACACCTATTGGTTATATGTTAGAAGGAACTGATAGTGATATATTTATTCATAATAATGAAACACTATATGAGCTTACTGCAAATGATGTAGTAGAAGTATTTTTATATTATGATAGTGAAAAGAGACTTGCTGCAACAATGTCTATTCCTAATGCTACAGTTAATAATCCTGGCTGGGGTGTAGTTGAAGATGTTATTAATAATGGTGTATTTGTTAATATAGGTATTACTAAAGGTGTATTAGTTGGAACTGACTTTTTACCTTATGACAAAAAATTATGGCCAAAAAGAGGAGATAAATTATTTATCATATTAAAAGAAAAAGGTAATACATTAATTGGTAAGGTAGTAAATAATAATGATGCGAAAAAATTTAGTATAGAAGAAACTATTAATGTTAATGATACTATAACTGGTTATGTATCTAGAATTAATAATGAAGGTTATATTTTATATACAGAAAATTTAAGTATTATTTATCTACATAAAACACAAGTTAGAGAAGTATTACATTTAGGTGAAAAAATAGATGTAAAAATAAATAGAATTGATGAAAGAGGAATTCATTCAACTACTATTGAACAAAAAGAAAATATGATAGATAAAGATAAAGAAGTAGTACTTGCTTACTTAAAAGAACACACCTTTATTTATGAAGATGTAACACCTGAATTTGTGCTTGAAAATTTTAATATGTCTAAAAAAGCATACAAAAGAGCAATTGGTTCCTTATATAAGGATAGACTAATTGATTTTAAAGATAAAAAATATATTATAAAATAACTTGACATATATATAAAAAGGTATAAAATTATATGTGGTAATAAATATTTTAGGGCATGGTGAAATTCCAGACCGGAGGTATAGTCCTTGAGCGAAAGCTGATTTGGTGAAATTCCAAAACCGATAGTATAGTCTAGATGAAGAAAAATATTTTATTGTTTTTTCGTATGAAAAGCCCTAAATGAAGGGCTTTTATTTATTTTAAAGGAGTGATATTTATGAATAATAATATTAAAAAAATGGTTTTAACATCAATTTTTGCGGCAATGTCAATCCTATTATATTTATTTCCAAAATTTTCTCTTCCATTCTTCCCTAGTTTCTTAGAGATTAATTTCTCTATGTTACCAATTGTTATTTGTGGATTTAGTGTTGGAGCAAAAGAAGGAGCAATATGTACCTTACTTAGATATTTAGCTAAAATATTTATATTTGGTACTCATACATCTTATGTTGGCGAAACAACTGATTTCTTACTTGGTGCATCAGTAGTAATCATAACTAGTTTAGCTTATCATTTCTTAAAATCAAAGGAACCTAAAAAATCTATTATATCATTATTATGTTGTGTATTAGCTTGGGTTGTTATGGGATCAATAATAAATGTATTCTATGCTGTTCCAATGTATTTAAAGATGTTAGATGGAAATGTTAATATATTATTAAGTATGATGAAAGTAATACCTGGAATTAATAGTAGTAATTATATGATTAAATATGTTTTCTATGCAGTTGTACCATTTAATTTATTATTATCAAGTGTTGTATGTATAGTAACATTCTTTGTAAATAAAGGAATATATATGTTATATGATGAAAAAGTAGATAAAATAGATGAGGTTGAAGAGGATAAAGAAATCTCTAAAGAAAGCGATAATTCTAATTTAGAAGTGTAGTTGATACACTTCTTTTTTTACCTTGAAAACGATTTTCATTAATAAATAAACTATTATTTATTAAATAAATGTGGTACAATATAAACTCGGAGTGTGATAAATATGAAATATTTAACAGCAAAAGAAATTAGAGAAACATGGCTAAACTTCTTTAAGGAGAAAGGACATCACATTGAAGAGTCTGCACCACTTGTGCCTATGAATGATGCGACATTACTATGGATTAATGCAGGTGTAGCACCACTTAAGAAATATTTTGATGGTAGTGAAATTCCAAATAATCCTAGAATCACTAATATTCAAAAGTGTGTAAGAACAAATGATATCGAAAATGTAGGCTTAACAGCAAGACATCATACATTCTTTGAAATGTTAGGTAACTTCTCTATTGGAGATTATTTTAAAAATGAAGCAATTGAATTTGGTTATGAACTTTTAGTAAAAAGATTTGAAATGCCAGTTGAAAAATTATATATAACTCATTATACAGATGACTTAGAGGCTAGAAATAAATGGATTAGTTTAGGAATCCCAGAGTCTCATTTAATTCCACTTGAAGGAAATTTCTGGGAGATTGGAGAAGGACCTTGTGGGCCTGATACAGAAATCTTCTTTGATAGAGGAGAAGCTTATGATAAGCGTGGTAAAGAGTTAATTGAACAAGATATTGAAAATGATAGATTCATTGAAATATGGAATATTGTATTCTCACAATATAACTCTAAAGAAGGCTTAGATAGAAAAGACTATCCTGAATTACCTAGTAAAAATATTGATACAGGTAGTGGATTAGAGAGAATGTGCTGTGTAATGCAAGGTACAAAAACTAACTATGAAACAGATTTATTTATGCCTTATATGAAAAAGATTGAAGAAATGAGTGGAGTAAAATATGATGGACAAATGTCATTTAAGGTTATTGCCGATCATATTAGAACTTTAACTTTCGCTATATCTGATGGAGCTATTCTATCTAATGAAGGTAGAGGATATGTTTTACGTAGAATCTTAAGAAGAGCTTGTAAGCATGCTAAAAAGTTAGGTATAAATAAACCATTCTTATATGAGATAGTTGATACAGTTGTTGATGTAATGAAATCATTCTATCCATATATTGAATCTAAAAAAGAAATCGTAAAAAAAATTATAAAACAAGAAGAAGAAAAATTCTTAGAAACTCTAAATGGTGGAGAAAAGAGAATATCAGATATTGTTAAATCAGGTGTAAAAGAAATAAGTGGTGCTGATGCATTTATGTTATATGACACTTATGGATTCCCTATTGAGTTAACTATCGAATATGCAGAAGATAATAAGATTACTGTTGACTTAGATGGATTTAAAGAATGTATGAAAAAACAAAAAGAAACTAGTAGAAACGCTAGAGAAAATGTTGAATCTATGAAGAGTCAAAATGAAGAATACTTAAATTATACAGGTAAGTCTAAATTTGTTGGATATGATAAATTAAGTGTTGAAACTAAAGTAATCAAATCATTTAAAGAAGGAGTAGTATTAGAAGAAACTCCATTCTATGCAACAATGGGTGGACAAGTTGCTGATTTAGGTACTATTAATAGTATTGAAGTAAAAGATGTTGTTAAACTTCCTAATGGACAACACTTACACATCTTAGAAAACAATCCATTCAAAGAAAATGATATTGTAGATGCTACAATAGATAAAGAAAATAGATTTGCTATCATGAGAAATCACTCAAGTGCTCACTTAACTCAAAGAGCTTTAAAGGATACTTTAGGTGAACATGTTCATCAACAAGGTAGTCAAGTTACTAGTGAATACATGAGATTTGACTTTAATAACTATGCAAATTTAACTGATGAAGAAATTTTAAATGTTGAAAAAATAGTTAAAGAAAAAATTAAAGAAGGCTTAGCTGTTAATACTTTAGAATTACCTATAGCTGAAGCTAAAAAGCTAGGTGCTGAAGCACTATTTGGTGAAAAATATGGTGAAGTAGTTAGAGTAGTTGATATGGATTATTCTAAAGAGTTCTGTGGTGGTACTCATGTTAAAAATACAAAAGATATTATTGATTATGCAATATGTTCTGTTGAATCAATTGGTTCAGGTATATTTAGAGTTACTGCAGTAACTGGTGCTAATGCATTAAATGAACTTAAAAAGCATTTAATTAATCAAGATAATGAAATTAAGATGTTAATAGATAAAGCAAATAAGCTAGTTTCATTAGCTAAGGATAATGATATTGACTTAGACTTCAAATATGAAGCTAAAAAATATAGTGAAGCAAGTTATTCTATAGTATTAGATTATAGAAAAGAATTAGATAGTTTAAAGAATACTGTTAAAGAATTAGAAAAAGAATTTAATAGAAAGAAAGCACAAATGGCTTTATCTAACTTAAGTAGTTATGATAAATATATTACAGGTAATAAACTAGTTTGTAAGGTAACAGATATTTCTATGGATGCCTTAAAGCAATTAGTTGATGCCCTACTTAATAAGATGGGTAGTGGTATTGTATTTATTTCATCAATTGTTGATGGAAAAGTTCTATTTGTATGTAAGAATAATATTGGCTTAAATGCTGGTCAATTAGTTAAAAAAGCCGCAATCATTACTGGTGGTAATGGTGGAGGTCGTCCTGATATGGCTAATGCAGGTGGAAAAGATATTACTAAAGTTGATGAAGCATTAGAAGCTATTAAGGATGAATTAAATTAATGAAATATTTAGGATTAGATTTAGGAAGTAAAACTTGTGGAATTGCTATATCTAGTGGTATAATCGCATCTATTTATGAAACATATAGATTTAATGAAGATGATTATGAATCTTGCTTAAATCATATAGTTGAAGTTATAAATAAAGAAAAAATAGATGTTGTTGTACTAGGATATCCTAAACATATGAATAATGATATAGGAATACGTGCTAAAATAAGTGAAGACTTTAAAGCTAAAATTTTAGAAAAGATTAATGTTGAAGTAGTTCTATGGGATGAAAGAACTACTTCAATGGAAGTTAATAGAGTAATGCTTATGAATAACACAAGTAGAAAAAAGAGAAAAGAACATAAGGATGAATTAGCTGCTGTAATTATATTACAAGGTTATTTAGATTTTAAAGGATAGGTGATTTTATGGATAATAAGAAATTAGCTGAAAATGTATTAGTATTTGAAAAAGATGGTAAAGAAGTAGAATGTCAAATATTATTTACATGCAACTTAGAAGGATTTGAAGGAAATAATTATGTAGTATTCCAAATTGGAGATACTGAAGATATTTCTGCTGCTAGATATACTGAAGAAGGAGACGGCATCGGAGAATTACTTGATATTGAAACTGATAGAGAATGGGATCTATTAGATGATGCTATTGAATCTTTCTTTAATGATTTAGAAGAAGCAGATGATGATAAATAATGGAATATTTAGATAACTTAAATAAGCTTGATTTTAGTAGTTTAGATTTAGAAATGATGGATTATGCTAAAAATAATAATGTTCCTATTATACAACTTGAAGGCTTACATTTCTTAAGACAAGTTATAATGCTTAAAAATTGTAAGAGAGTTTTAGAGATAGGTACAGCTATAGGTTATTCATCAATTCAAATGGCAAAACTAGGAGTAATAGTTGATACAATTGAAATTAATGAAGAATCATATAATATTGCACTTGAAAACATAAAAAAGGCTAATTTAAGCGATAAAATAAATGTTTATTTAGAAGATGCACTATTAATAGATATTAATAAATTAGATAAATATGATTTAATATTTATTGATGCGGCTAAAGCGCAATATATTAATTTCTTTAACAAGTTTAAAGTATTACTTAATAGTAGAGGTGTAATACTAACTGATAATTTATTGTTTCATGGTTTAGTTTTAGAAAAAGAAAATATAGAATCAAGAAACTTAAGACAATTAGTTAAGAAAATTGATAATTACAATTCTTGGCTAATGGAACAAACTGATTTTGATACAACTATTTATAATATAGGCGATGGAATAGCTTTAAGTATTAAAAAGGATTGAATAATATGAAATATGTAACTACATTAGTTAATTTAGAACAATTAAATAATAGTAGTAGTTATTATATAGCTGGTATAGAAAATTTTAGTGTAAAAATGCCAGCTTTTTTTACCTTGGATATAGTTGATAAATATAATGATTTATATATTTCACTAAATAAAATATTTCATGAAGATGAAATAGATAATTTAAAAGATACATTAAAATATTTAAAAACAAAAACAATCAGAGGAATTTTTTTCTCTGATTTTAGTGTTTATAATATATGTGAAGATTTAGATATGTTAGATTTATTAATATATGATCCAAATACTTTAGTAACTAATTATAAGGAATTAGAATTTTTTGAGGGAAAAATAAAAGGAGTAGTTATATCACCTTTTATATCACTAGAAGAATTAAAAGAGTTTAAAAGTGAAAAGCTAGAATTATATTTTTTAGGTAATGGTAGAATTAATTTATTTTATTCAAAAAGAAAACTAGTAACTAATTATTTAAAATATCATGATATTAAAGATGATTTAGATAAGAATAATTTATTACTTAAAGAACAACTTAGAGATAATTTATATTATCCAATAATAGAGGATGAATATGGCACATATGTATATAGTCCATTTATTTATTCATGCCTAGATTTAGAGAAAGAATTAACTAATATCGATTATTTGATAATAGATTTAGTATATGATAAAAAGTTTATCAAAGGAGATAATTTAGGCTTTTTGGATAGAAATATAGTATATAGAAAGGGGGATTTAAAATGATAGAATTATTGGCCCCCGCAGGTAACTTAGAGAAATTAAAGATAGCTATTCTTTATGGTGCTGATGCTGTATTTATTGGTGGAAAGGAATTTTCACTAAGAAGTAGAGCTTCTAACTTTACTTTAGAAGATATTAAAGAAGGTTGTGAATTTGCCCATAAGCATAATGCGAAAGTACATGTAACAACAAATATACTACCACATAATGATAATTTAGATGGCTTAATTGATTATTTAAAGTCTCTTGAAAAATGTGGTGTTGATGCGATTATTTGTGCATCACTACATATTATTACTACAGCACTAAAATATACCAATTTAGAAGTTCATGTATCAACTCAAGATAGTATAGCAAATAGCGAAGCAATTAAATTTTATGAATCTTTAGGCTGTAAAAGAGTAGTGCTTGCAAGAGAGACTTCAATGGATGAAATAAAAAAAATAAGAGAAAAAACTAATATAGAAATAGAAACATTTATACATGGTGGAATGTGTTCTAGTTATTCAGGACGTTGTATGTTAAGTAATGAAATGACAAGCCGTGATGCAAACCGTGGTGGATGCGCTCATTCTTGTAGATGGAACTATGATTTAATTAGTGATAATAAGAATATTAATGATGGTAATTATTTTTCACTTGCTAGTAAAGATTTATGTGCTTTAAAATATATTTCTAATTTAATAGATAATAATATTAATTCGCTAAAAATAGAAGGCAGAATGAAAAGCACACATTATATTGCAACTGTTGTAAATGCTTATAGACGCGCAATAGATGAATATTATAAATATAAAACTATTGACTATGATAAATATGATTATATGATTAGAAAAGCTGAAAACAGATTAACATCTATTGGATTCTATAATGGGGAACCTGGTATAAATGAACATTTATATATAAATTTTGGTGAAGAACCTAATCAAGAATATGTTGGTAATGTTTTAGATTATAGTGATGGAATAATGACTATGGAAGTTAGAAATTATTTTACTAAAGATGACACTTTAGAAATATTTTCACCAAAAGAAGAACTAAGAAGTTTTAAAATAACTGAAATATTAGATGAAAATAATGAACAAATTGATATATGCAATCATCCAAATCAAATAGTTAAAATAAAGGTTCCTTTCCCTGTATTAGAATATGATTTTGTAAGGAAGCTATAATATGGAATATAAAGGGTATGAAGTATTAATTACTTATAAAAATATAAGAAGGCTTAATGCGAGAATAAGAGATGGAAAAATTCTCGTATCTGCGCCATATTATACAAAATTAAGTGAGATAGAAAACTTTATTAATTCTAACTCTAAAAGAATAGATAAAATATTAAATAATCAACCTATAAAAGATCCTAATGTAATGTATTTATGGGGTAAGAAATATAATATTGTATCTATTGAAGGCGAAGAGAATAAAATAGTATTTATGGAAGATATTGCATATGTATTTTATAAGAATAATTATAATGAAGTAATAGATGATTATTATATGAAAGAAACATTAGATAAGCTTAATTATATCGCAAGAAAATATAAAGATTTAATGTTGAAAGAAAATATAATGTTTAATAAAATATCAATTAAAAAATTAAAATCTAGATGGGGTAGCTGTAAGGTTACAACTAAAAATATAACAATTAATTCTAATTTAGCTAAATATGATCCTATATGTTTAGAATATGTTTTTTGTCATGAAATAGCTCATATAAAGTATCCTAATCACTCAATAAGCTTTCATGACTTTATATATACATACTTTAAGGATGAAAAGTTAGCAAGAAAAATGTTAAAAAAATACTTTTAATTTATAATTAAATAGTGTATAATAATTTAGTAATGTGGAGGTAATGAATATGGCCAAGAAAATAACTTATTTAACACAAGAAGGTTACGATCAATTAGTTGCTGAATTAAATCATTTAATTGATGTTGATCGTCCTCAAAACATAGAAGCTTTAAAAGAAGCAAGAGCTCAAGGTGACTTATCAGAAAATGCTGATTATGATGCAGCAAGAGATGAACAAGCTAGAATTGAAGCTAGAATTAATGAAATTCAAGAAACTTTAAAGAATTATGAAATCATTAAAGAAACTGATGACTTATCAAAGGTTACTTTAACAAAATATGTTACTTTAGAGTTTGTTGATTTAGGAGAAACTAAGAGATACCAAATCGTTGGTACTACAGAAGCTAAACCATTTGAAGGTAAGATTAGTAATGAATCACCTATTGGTGCAGCTATAATGAATAAGAAATTAAATACCGTAGTAAAATTTGTTAATGGTGCTGGAAAAGAAACAACAGTTAAAATCATTAAAATTGAAAATAAGAAATAATAAGCAAGGAAACTTGCTTTTTATTTATGAAAAAATGTAAAATGTTTTCATATATTATTCTTAAGATATGATATAGATATTTTAAAAATAATTTAGTATAATAGTATTGATGTGAAAAACACAGAAAAATTTATAATTAAGGAAGGATTAATTTATGGAGTACACAAACGAAGTAAAAAAAATGACTAAGGTAACATGTGGCGCTAGTCATGGATGTGCACCAATTCCACAAGAAGGTAAATGGACTTATTCTCGTGAAATTAAAGACATCAATGGTTT
>JAEEGL016993789.1_pt1 | contig 18809 bp, 12 predicted proteins | sample 9134231 | NCBI WGS metagenome assembly JAEEGL01 (sample SAMN16246548, study PRJNA631951) | gut metagenome | biome: gut microbiome; feature: rumen; material: fiber-attached | host: Bos | place: Iran: Karaj | collected 2018-10 | reverse complement strand
CGTTCAGTGCGGCAAAATTCTCTTTATTTGATTTGTAAAGCTTTTTGAATACGGCAAACTGTTTATCGTAAACGGATTTGTTTGCCGTATTGGGCGTATAGGTTTTAACAACGGGGATCAGCTTCTTCGCGTCGGCAAAGCTTCTGATCTCGCCGCTGCCCACGGCGATGGTCACTGCCGCGCCTACCGCGCCCACGTTCTGGGGCGTATCCACGGTTTCCACGGTCTTGCCGAGTACGTCCGCAAGGATCTGGCAGGCAACGCGGTTCAGCGCGCCGCCGCCCACGAAGCGGATCTTTTCGGAAGATTTCACTTTTTTCTCTTCACACTCCATGAACCATCTGAGATGGAAACAAACGCCCTCAAATACGGAGCGGATCAGCTCGCTCTTGCCGGTTTCAAGGCTCATGTTGAAGAACATGCCGCGGGAGTTCGGGTCTTCAAACGGGCAGCGGTTACCGTGCAGCCATGGGGTAAAGATCACGCCGCCGGAGCCCGCGGGCACCTTGTCGATCACGTCGTTCATATATTCGTAAAGGCTGGTATATTCGCTCTCGTAGCTGTCCGCCACGTTTTCTTTCTTGAGGTAGATGTTGATCTCGTCCAGCGCAAGGTGATCCTTCACCCATTCAAGGCACTTGCCGGCGGTTTCGAGTTCGGCAAAGTAGTTGAACTTGCCCTCGTCCGCGCCGATGATGGCCGCGATCATGGCGGAGGCGTCCACCATGCTCTTTTCCACCACGGTGCTGACCCAGCCGGAGGTGCCGCAGTAAACGTGCGTATCGCCAAGGTTCACCGCGCCTGCGCCCACGCCGATCAGCGACGCGTCGCCGCCGCCGCCGTATACGGGGGTGCCGGCCTTCAGCCCCAGCTCCTGCGCCTGCTGCTCGCGCAGCTTGCCCACAACGTCGGTGGATTTCACGAGCTTCGGCATATGTTTTACGTCAACGCCCAGCGTTTTGCACAGGCTCTCGCTGAAGCATTCATGTCCCTTGCGCAGGTCGTAGAGCAGCGTGCCGAAGGCGGAATCCTTGGTCATCACGAATTCGCCGGTCATGCGGCCGATCAGATACTCCTTCACGTCGAGCCATTTGTAAACTTTCTTGAAGTTTTCGGGCTCGTGGTTCTTTACCCAGTTGTATTTCCACACCGGGTCTTTCACAGAGGCTGCCACTGCGCCGGTGATGATCAGCGATTTGATCAGGATCGGGATGCTGGCGCCCGCCACGGTTACGCCGTGGGCGATGCCCTTTTTCAGCTCTTCTCTGGCGCGCTGGTCCATATAACTCATCGGACGGCGCACTGCGTTGCCTTCTCTATCCACGAGAACGAGGCCCTGCATCTGCGAGCAGAACGAAATGCCTTCGATCTGCTCGGCGGTAACGCTTGCGTCTTCCAGAGCTTTTTTGCAGGTGGTGCAAAGCGCCTCCCACCATTCTTCGGTATCCTGTTCCGCGCCGCCGTCCGGAAATACGAAAAGGCTGTAGCCCGCGCTTGCGGCGCCCAGCAGCCGGATGCTGTTCTCAATTCCGAACACACAGGTTTTTACGCCCGTGGTACCGATATCAAAGGTTATAACGTGCTTCATATGCGTTCTCCTCATTCGTTTATTCAAAACCATGAAAATGAGGAATGAGAAATGAGGAATTCTGTTTGATCCCCGATTCCCGATTCCTTATTATCTTAAAGCTCCTGCCGTCCCTGCAGCGCGCGGGAAAGGGTGACGCTGTCGGCATACTGCAGGTCGGAGCCCACGGGCAGGCCGTAGGCAAGGCGCGTAACTTTTACGCCGAGGGGCTTGAGCATCTTCGAAATATACATGGCGGTGAGCTCGCCCTCTACGTTGGAGCCGGTTGCCATGATCACTTCGGTAACGCCGTCCGCGGCAACGCGGGCAAGCAGCTCTTTTACGGTGATATCGTCCGGCCCGATCTCATCCAGAGGCGAGATCACGCCGTGCAGAACGTGGTAGGTGCCCGTATACTCGTTGGTTTTTTCCATCGCCATCAGAGCTTCCACGTTTTCTACCACGCACACCGTTTGGCGGCTGCGGCGCTCGCTTTTGCAGATCGGGCATTCCTCTTCGTCCGTAAAATTGCAGCAGATACTGCAGCGGTGGATCTTGTCGGACGCCTCGTTGATGGCGTCGGCAAAACCGTGGGCTTCTTCCTTCGGCAGCGACAGCACGTAAAGCGCCATCCGCTGGGCCGTTTTTGCGCCCACGCCGGGTATTTTCTGAAAGTGTTCCTGCAGCCGCTGCAGCGGTAAGGCCGTGTAATCCATGGGTTATGCCTGCCGCTTAAAAACCGAGGCCGGAAAGGCCGGGGATGTTCATGCCGCCGGTAACGGCGCCCATACGGGATTCCATGGTTTCGTTGGCTTTGCGCAGCGCCTCGTTGAACGCGATGGTGATAAAGTCCTCAAGCATTTCAACGTCGTCGGGGTCGATCGCTTCGGGGCTGATCTTGATGCTCTGCAGCTCGTGTTTGCCGTTCAGCGTCACGGTGACGGCGTCGCCGCCCGCACCCGCGGTGAAATCGGTGTTTTCCACCTCTTCCTGGATGCGCTGCATATCCTCCTGCATCTTCTGGATCTTCTGCATCATATCGTTTCTGGAGCCCTGGGGCTGGTTGGGGATTCTTGCCTTCATATTTGTTTCTCCTTTTCGGATTTATTCAAATCTAATATCGTATCTGCGGCCCAGTATCCGTTCTGCAACGGGGGCGAGCTTGGATCTTACCAGATCTTCGTTTATAAACATTTTGATCTTCGGGTCCGCAAGGCATACCGACAATACGTCGCCCACGATGCGCGCTCTGGAACCGGTGAGCTGGTTGATGAGCGGGGGGTGGGATGCCTCGGTATCGGCGACCACCTTCAGCCACTTGCGGGAATCCACCTGCCCCTCGGGAGTTCGGAGTTCGGAGCTCGGAATTCGGAGTGATGGATCCGAAGTTTTTGTTTCTTCGGCAGGTTGTACGGGTGCAGACTGTGCCGGTGCGGGAGCCGGTGCCGGAGCAGGGGAGGGGGGCTCTTCCTGTGCCGGTTCGTTTCCGGCGTTTCCGGAGTGTTCTTTGATAAACGCGTCGAAATCAAAGGGCTCGTCGTCGGTTTCTTCGTCGTCGAACATACTTGCGTACGTGCCGGAGGTATTCTCGTTCCCGAACCCTTCAAAGGGATCGTCATCGTCTTCGGGCGCGTTCGCCGCGGGCGGCGGGGAAGCGGGCGTACTTACAGGCTGCGCTTCGGGTTCCGGCGCTTTCCATACGGGCGCGGGTTCCGGCTCTGCGGGAAGGGGAGCGGGTTCCGGTTCCGCGGGGATGGGCGCCGGTTTTTGTACCGCAGGCGTCTGCGCAGGCGCGGGCTTTGCGGCGGGGGCGGGTATGCCGCCCGCAGAAAGAGCTTTTACCGTTTCTTCAAGTTTTGAAATGCGCGCCAGCAGGGCGGAAGTGTCGGAATCTGTTTCGGGCGTGCACAGCCGTATCATTGCCATTTCCGCTTCGATGCGCCGGTTTTGTGTCCGCTTTACGGCGTCGGTGGTTTTGGTGAGCACGTTCAGCGCGTACAATATCTGTTCGTTCGAGAACAGCGCGGCGATGGACTGCAGCGTGTTCAGCTCGTCCGCCGTGCATACGATCAGGTTTTCGGGATGCTGAACGGTTTTCATGATCAGAAAATTGCGGAACTGGTTGGTCAGCTCGCCGATCAGCCGCTCGGTATCGCAGGAGGCGCTGTGCAGCGCGTCCAATATCGAAAGGCAGGCTGCCGTGTCGCAGGCGGCGATGGCGCGCAGCAGCGCATAGATCTGATCCCTGCCCATCAGCCCGGCGCAGTCCGATACCACGGCGGCGGTAATCTCGTCCGACACGCTCATGGCGGAATCCAGCAGCGAGAGCGCGTCGCGCATGCCGCCGTCGGCGATGCGGGCGATCAGCATGGCCGCGTCTTCGTGCAGCGTCACCTTTTCCTGCTGCGCCACGTAAAGGAGCCGGTCCGCGATTACGCGGGGCTCGATGCGGCGGAAATCGAACCGCTGGCAGCGCGAGAGGATGGTGGAGGGGAGTTTGTGCACTTCGGTGGTGGCCAATATGAATTTGACGTGCGCGGGGGGCTCTTCCAGCGTTTTGAGCAGCGCGTTGAACGCTTCAATGGTGAGCATGTGCACTTCGTCGATGATGTATACTCTGTATGTGGCCTGCGCGGGGGTAAAGTTCGATTCGTCTCTGAGCAGGCGGATATCGTCGATGCCGCGGTTGGAGGCGGCGTCGATCTCTACGATATCGAGCAGCGTGCCGTTATCGATGCCGCGGCAGATCTCGCATTCGTTGCAGGGATCGCCGTTTACCGGGTGCAGGCAGTTGATGGCCTTTGAGAGGATCTTCGCGCAGGTGGTCTTGCCTGTCCCGCGGGAACCGGTAAACAGGTACGCGTGCGCAAGGCGGTTTTCGCGCACCTCTGCAGAGAGGGTGCGCGTGATATGCGGCTGGCCGACCACGTCGCTGAATACCTGCGGCCGCCATTTGCGGTACAAAACGCGATACATAAGAACCTCCGGCTGTGTTCTCCGCCCCGCACGGCGCCTGTGCCCGAAACGCGGCGATACAAAAAAATTTTGCCTCTGTCACACGGCGAACAGGCAGACTGTGTCGCACGGGCAGACCGCTTAATGCTGCTCGGTTCCCCGCCTGACATGGTTCACGGCGCTCCGTCGCACAGGACCCGCGCGCCGCATGACAGAAACAAAATTCTTATTCAAATTCTTTGATATTATACATGAATGCAGCGCGTTTGGCAAGGGGTTTTTATAAAAAAATTATTTATTGTTTGAAATCTTAATAAAGAAAACATATCAATATGCACAATCTAACCGGATTTGTTCATTTTTAACGCTTCCTATTGACTTTTTATTTTACAGTATGCTAACATAAATGTGTATATCGCCGACAAAAACCGCGCAAAGTGTTGGCAAACTATCTTATATGATAGGAAGTGTGTGCGAATGAGAGAGGTCATCCCGTGGGAGAACGACGTTCTTACCGTCGGCCAGCTGCTGAAATACGCGGCCGAAAGATACGGCGACAAGCCTGCCGTTAAATTCGCACGCGGCCGTGAGGTTGAGAGCGTTTCCTACCGGCAGCTGTATGAGAACAGCCGCGCGGTGAAAAACTACCTGAACGCCCAGTTTTCCGACCGCTGCAATGCGGCGATCATCGGCAAAACGGATTACCGGTATCTTACCTCCATGAACGCCGTTTTTATGAGCGGCAAGGCGCTGGTGCCCATGAGCCCCGATTACGATACTGAAAAGCTGATCATGCTCCTTCGGGAATCGGATACCGAAATTCTGTTTTACGACGCGTTTCAGGCGCCCCGGATCGAAGAGATCAGGGCTGCCCTTCCGAAAATACATACGTACATCAATATGAGCGACGAGGCGCTGTATGCCCGGGTGTTTGCCGCGTATGACCCCGCAGCCCCCTATGCGGAAGAAGCCGATCCTGACGATTTCGCCGCCATCATCTATACCTCCGGCACCACGGGCAGCTATAAAGGCGTTATGCTTTCTTCCCGGGCGCTGATCTCTAACGTCTGGTTTGAAGAGATGAGCTTCGAGGGCGAAAACGTCACGCTGAACGTGCTGCCGATGCACCACATCTTCTGCCTTTCGTGCGATTACCTCAAAAATGTGAAAGACGGCGTCTGCATCTGCCTGAACGTGGATCTGCACAATATCTACCGCAACCTTCTGCTGTTTGAGCCTACGGTGCTCCGGCTGGTGCCGATGGTGATCGAATCGTTGGTAAACAAAGTGCGCATCACGGCGGCGCGCCACCCGGAATACACGGCGCGGCAGGCGGCGGAGAAGGTGTTTGGCAGGCGCATCCGCAATATCATCGCCTCCGGCGCCACGCTCAGCCCGGGCCTTGCCCATCAGTTCGACGATATGGGCATCACCATCCGCCAGGGCTACGGCATGACCGAGACCGGCCCGCGCATTTCCGTGCCGGACGGCAACACCGTGTGCGAATCCGGCGGCAGGATCATCAGCATCTGCAAAGTCCGCCTGCAGGGCGGCGAGATCCAGGTAAAAAGCCCCTCTCTTATGATGGGATATTATAAAAGCCCCGAAGAAACAAAGGCCGTATTTACCCGGGACGGGTGGTTCCGTACCGGCGATATCGGTGAGATCACCCCGGATAACGAGCTGTTCATCCGCGGGCGCATCAAAAACCTGATCATCCTTTCCAACGGCGAAAACGTATCGCCCGAGGAGATCGAGAAGAAATATCTTGACGAGCCCCTGATCAAAGAGATCGTGGTGTTCGCAGAAGATAACGAGATCGCGGCGGAGATCTATCCCGATACCGAATACGCCGCGGCAACGGGCTGTGAAAACGTGGAAGACGCGGTGTATTCCGTGGTTTCACGCATCAATCTCTCCGGCGAGACCACAAGAGAAATCAGCCGCACTTACATCAGAAACACCCCGTTCGCAAGAACCGCGTCGGGCAAAATTATACGAAAGCAGGGAAAATCAGCATGAGCACAAAAACCTTGGCCAGCGGAAAAACCGTTGAGACCTACCCCCTCACACAGGCGCAGCGATTCATGTTCTTCGCATGGAAGCAGTTCAGCGCAAATACGCCGTTTCTGTTCATCAGTTCAGGCTATTACTGGAAAGACGATTTCCGCGCGGATCTGCTGAAGGAAGCGCTTGAAGAAGCCATTGCCCGCTGCGATTCACTTCGTATCCGCTACACCCTGGAAAACGTGAACGGCAATCCGCAGGTCATGCAGTACGTTGACGAAGACGCCGAAACGCCTGTTGAAGAAGTTGACCTTTCGGATATGCCTTATGAAGAGAGCTATCAGGTTATGAAGGGCTGGGCAAAAGAACTGCAGCCGGTTTTCGATTGCCCGCTGAATACCATCCGCCTCATCCGCCTGGCGGACGGGCTGAACGGTTTTTTTATGAAGCTGAACCATCTTTCTTTCGACGGCTATGCCTCCAAGGCCTTCATTGTGGATACCATGGCGATCTATCTGCATAAAAAATGCGGCACGCCTTATCCCAAGCCCATGCGCTCCTATTACGACGCGATGATGGACGAGTTCAAATATCTTGATTCCGATCAGCGCAAAGCCGACCGCGCTTACTGGATGCAGCATTTCTCCACCATGAGCGAGCCGATCTTCAACGACTATCTGATTGCAGGCAACCGCCTGAAGAAAGCCCAGAAAGAAAACCCGGGCCAGCGCGCCGTTTCGCTGTATGAGGGCGATCATCCCGAAACCGAAACGCTGACCTACGAGCTCTCGAAGGAAGACAGCGACCTGATCATGGATCTGTGCAAAGAAAAGAATCTTTCGGTTCCCTGCGTGCTGATGCTGGGCCTGCGCACCGCGCTTTCCGCCTTCAACGAGAACCAGGAAGACGTTTCCTTCAAGTTCATGATCAACCGCCGCGGCTCTCTTCTCAGCAAAAAAGCCTACGGCAACCGCTGGCATTTCTATTCGCTGCGCACCATCATCCCCGCAGATCTCACGTTCGAACAGGCCGTGGCCGCCGTGGAAGACGCGCAGAGCGAAGTGTTCAAGCACTGCAACTTCGATACGCTCGAGATGTATCAGGTGAAGCACATCGCCATGAAGCAGGGCGCCATTTCGAACACCGGCACCATGACCTACGACACCATGACCTTCTCTTACCACGCGCCGCAGGAGGTTCCCTGCGAGAGCGATGAAGTAAGGTCCACGTGCATCGGCGTTTGGTATCCCACCGATTTCTCGGCGCAGAACCTGTATCTCACCATCAAGCACCGCGCCAACGACAACGGTCTTGAATTCATTTTCGACTACAGAACCTGCGAGAACTCGCTGGAAGATCTGAAGATCTTCTACCCGAAGATCGTTGAAGCCATCATGGCCGGCGTGAAGAACCCGCAGATCACCATGGGCGAGATCCTGGATATCATCAAACTGTAAGGAGAATTTTTACAATGGACAGAATTATTGAGATCATTCTTGAATTCGTGGAGCCGGACGAAGAGATCACCGCCGATTCCACCCTGAAGGGCGATTGCGGCCTTACCTCGTTTGATACCGTTTGCCTGCTTGACGCGCTCTGCAACGAGTTCGGCAAAAACGTGGACGATATCGCCGTGCGCCAGTGCCAGACCGTGCAGGATCTGGCCGATATCTTCCTTGACTGAGCAAATCTGATTTCATAAAACGATCAGCGGAAAAACGGGGATCTGTTTTTCCGCTGAAGCTATGAGAGGTGCATATGAAAATTTACGACGATTTCCCGATTTATTCCACCGTAAAGGAGCTGGTGCTCGACGGCGCCCGCCGCGGCGGCGACAAGCGCGAATTTATGTTTGAAGCCGAGAACGGCGAAATAGAAGAGCGTTCGTTCTACCAGACGCACGAGGACGAAATGCGCCTCGGCGCGTATCTGTGTTCAAAAGGGGTGCGCCCCCCGATGAAGATCGCGATACTGAGCGAGAATTCATATATGTGGAACGTGATCTTCTATACGATCGCCGCCGGCGGCTTCGTTGTGGTGCCGATGGATATGCGGCTCGAAGCGCCGGAGATCGTCGCGCAGCTTGAAAACTGCGAGTGCGATGCGCTCTTCTATTCGGAGCAGAACAAAGAAAAGGCCGAGGCCGTAAAAACCTCCCCCGGGTGCACCGTAAAGTATTTCTTCCCGATCGCCGAGATCGACGCCATGCTCGCCGAGGGCGAAACCCTGCGCGAGAAATATGAAGAAACATTTCTTGCACCCGAACTGGGCCCCGAAGATCTGTTCGCCATCGTATACACATCGGGTACCACCGGCAAAACCAAGGGCGTGATGCTTTCCAACAAAAACATCATGACGGACATCAATTCCTCGATGAGCGTGCTCACGGGCGGCCACGCGATCGCGTTCCTTCCGCTGAACCACACCTATTCCTGGGTCACCGGCCTGTTCGCCGGCCTCGCGCGCACCGAGTGGGGCTTCATCTGCACGAACCTGCGCCATATCTACAGGGATATTCAGGATTACCACCCGCATCAGTTCGCCGCAGTACCGCTGGCGGTGGAGATGATCTACTCCCGCATTATTTCTTCCGCAAAACGGAAGGGAAGTTACGACGACCTGATGAACGGCATCGAGATGAGCCGGAATTTCCTGCTTTGCGGCTCCGATTTCCGCCGGGATTTCTTCAGCGAGATCCACGATAATCTGGGCGGCGAGCTGGAGTATATCCTCTGCGGCGGCGCGCACCTGAACCCGAAGATCGAAGAATTCATGAACGATATCGGCATACCGATCATCACAGGCTACGGCCTTACCGAATGCTCTCCCTGCGTTACGTGCTCGCGCAGAGAGGCTTTCAAGATCGGCAGCATGGGCCTGCCACTGGACTGCAACGAGGTGGTCATCCACGACCCGGATGAGAACGGCGTGGGCGAGATCTACGTGCGCGGCGACAACGTGATGATGGGTTATTATAACGACCCCGAAGCCACCGCCGCCGTGTTCGACGAAGACGGCTGGTTCAAAACCGGCGACTACGGCTATATCGATGAAGACGGCTTCCTCTTCTTCAGCGGCCGCAAAAAGAACCTGATCATCCTTTCCAACGGTAAAAACGTATCTCCCGAAGAGATCGAAGGCCTGATGAGCGATATCGAGTTCGTGAAAGAAGTGCTGGTATACGAAGACAAGGGCCGCATCGCGGGCGAGTTCTATCTGGACGAAGATAAATACCCGGATGCGAAAGACCGCCTGCGTGAAGAGGTGCTGCGCGTGAACAGCACCATGGCGGAATTCAAACGCGTTTCGATCATCAAGACCCGCGATACCGAGTTTCCCAAAACCACCACGCTGAAGATCATACGGAATTATAAGTGATCGCCCGGCAGCTGCCGGGGTTCAAACGGTATAATAAATGAAATAAACCTGCATCATCGGTTTTCTGCCGTGATGCAGGTTCTTTCTGTGTGCCGGTAGTCTGTTTCGTTAACGGAACAGAGCCGCGATCGTGCGGATGAACTCGCGCAGGATATCGAAAATGCTCCGCAGCTTAGCAAGAATATCGCTGAGGCCGCCGAGCAGCTCTTCGCCGGTGGGGTCGGTCCCGGTGGGATCTTCGCCGGTCGGGTCTTCACCGGTCGGGTCTTCACCGGTCGGGTCGGTATTGAAGCTTACCGTAACGGTCGCTTCCGTCGGTTCCGCGCTGCCGGTGTAGCCGTTTTCGTATTCCGCCTGCAGCGTGTAGGTGAACGTGCCTTCGCGCGCTTCGGTGAACGTTACCGTCCAGTTCTTTTCGCCGCTGTCGGCGATCGTGAATGCAACCGAATCCGGGTCGATCACGTTGCCCTCGGCGTCGCGGATCACGACCGTCTCGGCGTCCGCGCCGGTGGTGAGCGTCAGCGTTACCGTGCCGTCGGAGCCCGTCTGCGCCTGTACGCTCTCTTCATGGATCGTAATATCCGCGTTCAGCATCCGCACGGTAGCGAGCGCGGCCTCCGCCGTCTGCGGGCTTACGCTGATCCGTCGGGGCGCCTGCGAGGGCGACGCGGGCGCTGTGTTCGACGTCGTCATCAGTTTCGTTACCGAAAGAATGCCGCTGTTGCCGTTTGTCAGTGTGATCGTTCCCGTCGTCGTCCCCGTGGGAATCAGATCCTTTACCGAATAGTACTGCTCCGTCGCGCTGCCGACCGTGATCGTTCTCGTTGTCCCGGAACCGTTGCCGACCGTTACCGTACACGCTGTACCGTTGGCCGCGCGCAGGCCGATCCTTGCGTCCGTGAGCCCGCTGATATCCACGTCAAAGCCGGTCGTGCCGTTCGGCATCAGATACAGCTCTTCGTTCGGCGTTCCCTGAATATATGCCGCAAGCTGCATGCCCTGAAGCCGTTCGCTCCCGTCGATCACAACCATGTCCGCCGCGGAGATCTCATCCCGGATCAGCCTGTAGTTTGTATAGGTCTCTCCGTTCGCGGCGTATTTCGCAAGCGCCGCGTTGTTGCCGTCGGCGGGGTTGTAGATCCTTACGCCGTCAAACGTGAAATTGAAATACTTGACGCCTTCGGCGTCTTCGTTGTAATGGCCGAACTTCACCGTGAACCGCGGCTGGATCACCACGGTATACTGCCCAACCGCGTCCATATCCACGGAAAGCGCGGGAACCTGATACATCGCGTTGTCGCCGGATGAAAGCACCCAGCCGTAAGCGGGCTTCGGGTTGCCCTGATCGTCCTTCACAGCATAGGTCTCATTCCTTGTATAGAACACAGTGCCGAAATCGTTATATATCTTATCGGTATCCGGCGTGGTATCCAGCGCGGCGTAAAGATACGTCCCGTGCGGGTTCTTGCCGTCCACCACTCTGCCGTTCAGGGGATTGTAGTACACCTGCGAATACGTGTAGCCGTAATAGGTGTCGACCGTCTTATTCTTGATCGGCTTCCCTGTCGCCGAGGCTCCGGCATATACGGAAACCACGAAAACGCCGCTGCTACTGTCCGTTACCGAGATCACGTCGAACGCGCTGCCGGTGAACGTGAACTGCGCCGTCGGGCCGTTTTTCACCGGGATCGTATCCGATACGCTCACCTGATGCGCGTCGCCGAGCGAGTACCGGATGGAATCGCCGTAGCTGCTCTTCGCCGTCGCCGGGTCGTCGAACTGATCGAACGACGTTTCGATTTCGGAGCCGCTGTCGTTGATGCGCTTCCACACGCCGTATCCGGAATCCGTGGTCTGGCTGTTCGCAAAGCTGATCGCGGGCGACGCGTCGTCAAACAGCACGTTCTTCGGCGGTACGAGCGTGATCTTTTCGTAGGTGTATACGTCGCTGACCGCGTATTTGTGAAGGTTGGTGCCGCTCACCTTCACAAGCACGTAGAAGCTTTCGAGATTTGTGAAATCCATCGAGCTGAACCGGTAACCGAAAGCGGAATCGGAGGTCTTCCAGATCCGCGCGTTCGTCAGCTTCAGGGACGTACCGTCGTTCGGCTTGTTCGTCGCCTTATACAGCGTATGGCTGCCGGTACCGGCAAAGCCCACGATCTCATAGCTGATATCGCTTTCATGCACGCTGGGAGAGATCGAGCATACGCCGGTCAGCCCGGTATCTTCAAGACTGACGTCCGGCAGCTCGATAAGCTCCGAGAGTCTGGGGATCCGTTCGCCCGCCGCGCGTACGGCGTGGCAGCCGTCGCACTTTGTGTCGCCGGTATACCCGTCGGCGTCATACGTCGGCTCCGAAGCCGTGGCGGCGTCCAGCGTCTGCCCGTAAGAAGCGTGGTTGTTCAGATCTTTCGCAACGGTTTCCGTCTTGGTCTGCGTTGAGAACGCGGCGTTGCCGAACGTCGCCGTATAGGTCGTCACGCCCGTATCGGTACAGGTCGCCGCCGTTGTTAACGCACTGGTAACAGTGGCGTTTTGTGTTTCTATATGGCTCGCGTCTCTGGAGCACGTGCGCGTGCCGGTGCACGAAGACGTGCCGTTCCACGAATAGGCTGCCGCGCCGTAGCTGTGCCCCAGCGCAGCAAGCGTCTCTGTTTTTGCAGCAGTATAATCTGTATTGCTGACTGTAAATTTGGCTGTATATACCTTCGTTCCGGTTTCCGTACAGGTTTGATTCTTTGTTATGCTGCTCGTTACCGTGGTGTTGACCGTAGTTGAGTGACTTGTATCTCTGGAGCACTTTACCGTCGCAGTTGCACAACTGTAATCGGACCAGTTGAACGTAGCGCCGGAATAGTTGTAATTATGGCCGAGGGCGTTGGTTGCCGTATGGCCGGACGCCCAATTATTACACGCGGTGCAGTATACGCCCGCCGTATATCCGCCTTCGGTACAGGTGGCAGCAACCGCCGCGCGGTTTTCCGTCGTCTTATGGTTGCTTGAGTTCACGCTGCCGGACTGATACGTGGAAGTTCCCTTTTCGGTACAGCGGGAGCATTTATAGTAATATACTGCTTTGTCCACACAGTTTGCTGCGGATTTCAGATAGGTATTTGTTGTTGTTTGTGCGGTGAAACTGTGGCCGAGAGAACTTGTCGCCTCCGTCTGACGGTAGCCGCAGGAACAGTCGCGGTAATGCGAACCGCCCGACGTGCAGGTCGCGGTGTCTGCCGACCAATTTCCGTATGTATGCGCAACAGATGTAAAGTTTGCGGTAATTGTTTTATCCGCGGTGATATTCGTCAGCTCATTCGGCCAGGAACTGAACTCATAGTGATAAGAATCGTCGAAGGCTTTTGTGGGCGTACCGGAAGGCGTGGTGGCGTTATCCCCGTAATAAACGTTTTGTGTTGTAACTGTATCGTTGTTTCCGTCCTTGAACGTTACCGTATATTTCGGGTCCACGAATTTGACCCGCATTTTTAACCACGCATTGCCTTCTTTTGCGCATACCCAGGCGTAAACATAATTTGTAGTGCCTTCATTTTTACATGCGGGATACAGGGTCAGGTTTCCTGAACCGCCGATATACGCTTTTGAAGAGGAAAATGAATCGGTAACGTCGCTTACAGACTGCGGCTCGCTGGATGCAAGATAATACACAAGATCATTATCATACCAATTGACGCCGTACTGATCCTTCACCGTACCGGTATTTGTATAACTGGAAGTTACGTTGCTTTCACCGGTTTTCGGGATCGTGAGTTCCGTTGCGCCGGAGATCGCAGCGCCGGAGGACATGGAAGTGGCAGCAGGTTTCTTAGACGTCCATGCGCCGGAACTGCCTGTTACTTTATTATCACTGTCTGATCCCAACCAGTCTGTTTTTGTTGTGCCGTCAATATTTACGGAAACAGCATAAGAATTGTTGACCGAACTCACCTGCATTGTACCCGACCAAAGGGTTGTGAGCGTGCTTGAACTGGATGCGCCGACCTCCAGTTTTGTCAGTTGCATGGTTGTTGTAGCTGTAAAGTTATCTTCATCCAGCATAAGAAAAATAAACGTGGGGAAACCGCTTAAAGTTTCGGTAAAAGTATATTCTTTATTTTTTGTTCCTACATAGTTCTTCAGATCCTGATCCCAATAAGATATGGAACCGGTCCCGTTATTTGCCTTGTATCCGATGCTGAAACCTCCGGAATTGAATTTGTCCTTATCGGTTTGAGTTGTAATACTGGAAAATCCCTGATAGTTATTGGAAAGTCCGCCGTCGTTGGTACATTTTACAGTCACTTTAACATAGTAGCTGCCCGCCGTGGCGGCGTCCGTCTTTTTTGGCATGGCAAACATAAGGCAGGTGATCAGAATCGAAGCCGCCATGATGATCAACATGCCTTTTCTCATTTTTTTCATAGCAGATCCTCCTATGTGTCGAGGTGATGTCAGATTCGGGATTACTTTTTCGGTCCTTGAAGTTGTTTGCATAAAAAGAAATGCTTTATGCACCGGTTTTTTCGGCCCCTCCTGCTATCCACAGATCCGCAGGAATAAACACTGTTTTTAATTTTGACTTCTATTATATTACAAAAATATAAAAAGAGCAATAATCAAATATAATAAATAATTATAGTAAAAATCTTACATAATAAACAAATAACCTCCAGAGATTCATTGGTAAAGGTTTGGCGACCGCATTACCGGGAATCAAAGGAGGTTAAAAGCGCAGAAAAGAATGAAATCAACCACAGATTTGACGTGGAGACGTCAGCCCCACATCGTGTTAGCTCCGAAGTTCAGGCGGAAAGCGATACACGGGGATCTGCGGACCGACATCGGGCAAAAAACTCTATACAGGGCAACGGAACCCACTCAGCTCCGCTTCGGGATCACTTCTTCTTCCAGCACCGCTTCGCAGCGGGTGCACACCTTGCGGCGCAGACCCTCCTGCGTGTAAGTGGCGTTCACAACGGTGATCCACCCCGAGGGGATATGCCCGCCGAGCGACGCCACAATCTCGGTCTCACCGTTGAATTTGCCGCATACCGAGCATATATGCGCCTGCTTGCCCTGCGCGGTGCAGGTGGGCGGTACCGTAACCACCCATTCGAAGGTGTGCGGGGTCGCGGTGCGGATGCTCGTAATGCGCTTTTTGCACATCACGCACTCCTGATAGATCTCCTGTGCCTTCGTGCAGTCCGGCGTTTCGCTCACGAATTGCGTCGGCCCGTAATAATGGTCGATGCAGGGGATATCCTCCTGGGCGATGCGTATGCCGCAGTAGATGCAGTACTGTTCCTTCAGGCCTTTTTCGGTGCAGGTGGCGGACCGGATCACTTCCCAGCCGAGGGAAGTGTGCGGCTGTATCGGGATCGCGCCGAAGCTGTATAGCCCGCCGCAGTATTCGCATTTCTTTGCCGAAATGCCCATATCGGCGCAGGTTGCCTCCTGCAGGATCATCGTCTGTTCTTCCACATGGGCGGGGCGGTCTTCCAGCCCCACGGAGATACGCAGCGCGATACGGGCGTCCGCGGCGGTAATGCCGAGGTTCCCGTCCAGCTCATAGGCGTTGTATCTTGCGGGTGCGATATTGTCCAGCCGCAGTGCCGCGCGCAGAATGGATCTCGCGTCCGCGGCGGTAACGTCGCCGTCGTTGTCCGCGTCGCCGCGCAGGGAGCAGTAAACGTCCGAATCCGCACGGAACAGTTCTTCTTCGGGTTCTTCCGCGCCCGCGGTAACGGCTGCCGCCGTGAACAGCAGCGCAAGCAATGCGGGTATGATAAACAGTTTTAAGTATTTCATTCGGTTCCTCCGGTCAGATGCTGTTGTACAGCTTCAGCCATTTATTTACGCGCTCTTCCCGGTATTCCGGGGGCATGTGTGTTGTGATCTTTTTCAGGTGGCGGATGCCGCGCATGGATTTTACAGCCGCCGGTATCAGATATTTCTGCGGCAGGATCGCGTGCAGTTTCTTCATTACGTAGCCGAAATTCACGGCGCCCATATTGCCGTTTGCCATGCCGATCTCGGTCTGGCTGAGAATGCCGCTTTCCATTAAGAAATCAACGTTGCGCGCGTGCAGCGAGGCCAGAAATGCCCGCAGCTTTGCCACAAGCACCAGTTTGTTGCCGTGCAGCAGGCAGTAATGCTGCTGATAAGGCCAGAGTTTTTCTTTCGTATAGTTACCGTCCGTAACGCCGCTTGCGATCGCCGCCAGCAATCCGCCCGCCTGCAGGCTCAGGTCGATGCCGCAGCCGTTGAGGGGCACCGTCATGCCCGCGCTGTCGCCCACGGCGGCGTAGCCGTTTGCCACAAGGGTGGGGATGGTGCGCGTCAGCGGGATCTTGCTCAGGTAGCCGCCCCGCAGCACGGCGCTGCCGAGGTAGGGGTATTCTTCACGGAAATCAGCCAGCGATTCCTCGATCTCGTCTTCGTTCAGACTGCCGAATTTGCCCACCAGCACGTCCATGTATTTCTCTTCGGTGATCATCCAGTCCATGCCCGGATGGCCGCAGTGGAAGAAGTAAACGGAGTAGCGGGGGTCCAATTTGCTGCCGTCGGTCTTTTCGTAATAGGCGCGGTACACGAAAAAGGTGTCTTCCGCGGGAATCTCGTTGGGGATCCCGAAGCGGTAGGGGAGGCTCTTCCGCACCGGCGAAGAAATGCCGGCGGCGTCGATCACAAGGTCGCCGAACACGGTTTCGGTTTCACCGTTTTCATTCCCGATACGGATGCCGCGTACATGGTCCGGCCCGCAAACGGCGTTCAGCACGGTTACGCCGTAACGGATCTCAACACCGGCTTCCCGGCACTGATCCAGGAGGAACTGCACGAGCCTGTGCCGGTCGATGAATACGGTGTTGGGGCTTTCGGGAAAGTTCAGCTCCAGCGTTACGGTCTTCTTCGGGTTGAAAAAGAGCATATCCTTGTTGGGGATATACAGCGAAGGATCGGGCCGCGGCATATTGACGCGGTCAAAATCGCCCAGCCAGAGCCCGTCGTGCCAGTCGTGCCCAACGGTATCGTAGGTCGCTTTTTCATATACGGTAACGCTGTGCCCGGCGCGGGCAAGGTTATAGGCGGCGGTAAGGCCGCCGTGCCCCGCTCCGGCAACGATGATCCTGCTCATGCGGTCTCTCTCCCCGGAAGGGTCATCCCGCGGCGCCGAGCTTCACTTTTACGTTGTTGTAAAGCTCTTTGTTTTCACTTACGACGTCGGTCACCACGAAATCGCCTTCGGAAAGGCCGCGTTTGATTTCGCTGACGCCGTCGGTTTCAAGGCCGATGGTCACGTCCTGCCGTTTTATCTTCTTAGAAGATGATTTGTATACCCATACGTAGTGCTGGCCGGATTCATCCTTGTGCAGCGCTTCCGTAGGTACGGTGATCGCATCCTCCGAGATGCCGGTGACCACGGAGATCTGCACCTGGGCGCTGTCCGCCGCGTAATCGGCGTCGTCCAGTGAAATGTAAACCGTAATGTTTGCCGCGGTGGAGAAGCTGCCGCCGGTGAACAGGGCTTTCAGCCGTTCAATGATGTTTGAATCCGCCTCTTCTCTGCGGATATCCTGCACCACGCCCGTAACGCTCACTTCTTCGCTGATGGTTACGGTGGCGCGCTGGCCCTTCTGCAGGCCGTAAACGTCGTAATCGTTCTCAACGAAAACGGCATAGTAGGGGCTGTCGTCCTTATCGGGGTCTTCTTTGAGGATCGTGCCCTCGGTATCGTAGTGCGAGGTCAGGGTTTCCACCTTTGCGGAAGAAACCAGCACCTGCGGCATGTTGCGGTTCTTGATCATGGCGCGGATCCCGAGCACCGCCGCCAGAAGCAGCACCGCGGCAATACCCGCCAGGATCACATTCTTTTTCAGCGCTTTCATGCGTGCGGTCTTTTTCTTCTGTTTTACCGTGGCTTTGCGCTCTTTCTCGATGCGCTTCTCTTCGGCGCGGGTCTCCGGCTTCAGCAGAATGGACTCCGCCGGGGCGGTCTGTTTTGTCTCCGCAGGCTTCTCGATGATCTTCGTGGGGATGCGGCTTTCGTCTATATCGAAAACGCCTGAAATATCCGGAAGGGAATGCTTGTCTTCTGCCATAGTTTTGTTCCTCCGTAAAAAAATAATCGTTCTAATTTATCATTATACAACATAAAATGGAATAATGGAATAGCAAAAACAAAAAAAGAACCGGAAAAGTGATGAAAATCGATGAAAAATACGAAAAAATACAGTATTATACCTCTGATCGTATCGTTTGCGGTCCTTTTCTGCGGCTGTGTGCGCAACAAACGCTTCGATTATTCCGAGCTGAACCTGCGCCTGCGGGAGACCGCGCCGCAGTTCTGTTTCGACGACGCCTCGCTTCTGTCTGACGGCGAGGTGTACTTCTGCTTTTATTCCTTTTCGGGTGAAAATGATACGCTGCTCACCTTAAAAGAGGATGAAACCGGTTTTCTGGAGCGCATCACTCTCACAATGGACGGCCCGCCGGGGAGGGAAGGGTACGAAAATTTTCAGGCGTTCGCTCTGGCTCTGGCGCAGGTGTTCATCCCCGACGCCGATATAAAACGCCTGTGTGAAGAAACGGGGCTGTACGATACGCCTCTTCTGCGGGATAACACGCTTCTCACGTTTTCGCAGGGGTTTTATTCCGCCGCGCTGCTCGGCACCGACGTGAGCGTGACGTTCGTATTGCAGTACGGATAGTCTTCACCGCGGCAAATTGGAATTTATCGGGCAGTTAAATAAGAAATGGAAGATAAGAAAAGCCTTCGATTTGATTGTAGGGGCGGGCATGACCGCCCGCAAAAACCATATATTAAGAATCGCCATATGTAAGCGTATAGGCCTTTTTCCCTCTTTAAAAGAACATTTGCGTAATTATGGGCTTGCGGGCGGTCATG
>JAEEGL013481394.1_pt1 | contig 18809 bp, 12 predicted proteins | sample 9134231 | NCBI WGS metagenome assembly JAEEGL01 (sample SAMN16246548, study PRJNA631951) | gut metagenome | biome: gut microbiome; feature: rumen; material: fiber-attached | host: Bos | place: Iran: Karaj | collected 2018-10 | reverse complement strand
TACCTTTGTCCCGGACTGAAACATTGAAACTATGAAGACTTTCTGCAGACTGCTGCCCGTGCTGCTGCTCGCCGCTTGTGCGCACGGGGGACTGGAGCCGGACCGGGCCCGGTCCGTGGACCTGTCCGGCATCGGACACGATATGATCGTCCTGGGCGAGAAACTGGACGACCCCTATTCCCTGGACAATATGACCCTGGCGGTCCGTTCGCTGTATCCCGAGAAGGCCGCCCGGCTGGACCTGCGGCCGACCGACATCTATGTCCGTTTCCTTCCGGAGGACGACGCCCAGTTCGAGCGCCTGGCCTCGCTGGGCCTCGAGCTCGTCGACCACCCCTTGGACCGTCGCATCGTACGGGAGGGTGACTATTACCAGGATCCGGAGATTGGTGGGGAACGCATAACCTGGCAGTATGCCGTCGTACCCTCCGGTTTCACCTTTCCCACGGGAATCCTGTGCGAGGTGCTGGATGAGTGCTATATCGCTGAAAATGATGCATCTACGCGAGCTGACGGGATAGACTGGCGGGCCGTGGAGCGGGAGTCTTTCCGCCTGACGGGCAACGGCGACCTGCTGTCTCCCCAAACGCGTGCGGAAGGGGAGTCCTTCGCTCCGGCCGGCCGCATCACCCTGCTGGACGAGGAATCGGGAGATGGGGTTCCTGCCGGCTTGTCCGGCGTGAAGGTCTGCGTCAATTCCTTCGTCAAGTTCGCCACGGCGTACACGGACGACGAAGGGTGTTACGAGATTCAGAAAAGTTTTTCGGAGGACGTTCGCTACCGTCTGGTCTTCCGCAACCGGAGGGGATTCGGCATCGGGGTGAACCTGGTGCTGGTTCCGGCGTCAGTGTCCACCCTTGGGAAGCATTCTCCCGAGGGGATCGACGTCACGGTGGACAAGGATTCGGACTGGAAGTTGTTTACGCGCTGTGCCGTCAATAACGCGACCGCCGCCTATTTCGACCGGTGCAACGCGCAGGGAGAGGTCTCGGCACCGCCCGCGAATCTTCGGATCTGGATCTTCCGTTCACTGGGCGCAAGCAGCACGCCGATGCTCCAGCAGGGCGTCCTGGTGGACTCCGGCAAGTTGGGAGAGTTCCTCGGGGACTATGCGGACCTGCTCAAGATGTTCCTGCCGGACATCACCCTCGGCCTGAAATACTGCCACGACTATGCCTCGATTTATTCGGAGACTGTCCATGAACTCTCTCATGCCAGTCATTTCGTCCGGGCCGGGAAGGAGTTCTGGGGACATTTCATCCGCTTCATCCTTAAGTCTTATGTCACCAGCCTTGGGATTACCTACGGGACCGGGCAGGAGGAGGACGCCGGCTATTGCGAGGTCGGTGAGATGTGGGGCTATTTCTTCGGCAACCTGCTTTTCCGTGCCCGCTACGGACGTGGGACACCGGCGGAAGGGCTGACGAAGTGGTTCTATCCGCAGATCCTGATGTTCCTGGAGGACCGGGGCGTGGGTGCCGCCAAGATCTTCAGCGTCCTGGGTCCGGAGGTGGTGGGACGCGAGGCCTTCCAGGAGGCTCTCTCCGACCAGTATCCGGAGCACTACAGCGTGATCCAGCAAGCATTCGACAGATACAGATATTGATGGCTATGAAAACTTTGATCCGTGCATGTGTGGCGGCGCTTGCGCTGTCCCTGGCCTCGACCTGCATCCCGGCCCCGGCTTTCGCCCAGAACGCCTCCTTCGGCACTAACCTGGCCGGGTATGCCAATCTCGGTACGCTCAATTGCGAGGCCTCCTTTGCCGTAGCCCGGCGCTGGAGCGTGACGGCGGGCTTGCGTTACAACCCTTTCACCTACGGCGGTGGCGCCGATGACGGGCCGCGGGAGTTCCGTCAGCGCACGGTCGCGCTCGGTACCCGGTACTGGCCCTGGCATATCTATTCCGGCTGGTGGCTGGCCGCCAAGGCCCAGTACCAGGAGTACAACGTCGGCGGATTCGTCTCGCCCGAGACCCGGGAGGGAGACCGGGTCGGCGGTGCCCTGTCGGCCGGTTATACCTATATGCTGGGGCCGCATTTCAACATCGAGGCCGGGGCCGGCGTCTGGGCCGGTAAGGACTGGTACACCCTGTACTCCTGCCCCAGTTGCGGCCGGACCCTGGACAAAGGAAATACGAAGTTCATGATGTTGAATGAGATCCTGCTGGGACTGACTTATGTTTTCTGAGCGATTCGGCCCCTGCTGCCTGCTCTTCTTGCTGGGGCTGGGGGCCTGTTCCGTCCGGGAGGACCGCTCGGTGTGTCCGAGTCTCGTGGTCCTGGATTGCTCGGGCGTGGATGCGGGGGCGCTGATGGTCCTGGGATGCGACGAGCTTACTTGGACGATCTCGGTGGAGGATTTCCGCCGGGAAGGCCGTTTCCCGGTGGACGAGCTGCCTTCGGAATTCATCGTGGAGGTGCCCCGGGGGGCGGAGGTCCGGCTGGTCGTGACGGCGGGAGACGACGGTCTCTTCGATCCGGATGCCGGACTGCGGATTCCGGAAGGGGAATCCTGTCCGTCCCTGCTTTCTTTCCAGACTTCCGTCGACGCCGCGCCTCCCGAAGTCCGGGTCCCCGTGATCCTGTTCAAGCGTTACGCCGTACTGGAGATCCGTCTGCGGGACCTGTTGCAGGAGAGTCTGGATTACAGCGTCCTGGGGGACGTATGCGGCTACGGACCGGATCTGGAGCCGCTTCAGGGGCCTTTCCGCGTCCCGCTCTCTCCGGACGGGGAAGGCCGCTGCCGCCTCGTGCTTCCCGCCCAGACCGACGGGTCCCTTTCCCTGTGTGTGTACCGCTACGGAGAGCTAGACCGTGTCTTCGCCATCGGCGAGTACATCCTGGACAGCGGGTACGACTGGGAGGCACCGGACCTTGCGGATATCACGCTGGAAATCGACTATGTGGATGGCTCTGCCCGTATAATAATCGACCAGTGGTCAAAATCTCTATATTTCACTATTGCAGTTTAAAATAATTTCGTATATTTGCAGTCCTAAAAGCGCGCGGGTGGCGGAATGGTAGACGCGCTAGTTTCAGGAGCTAGTGCTGTAAAAGGCGTGTGAGTTCGAGTCTCATCCCGCGCACGGAAAACCGACTAAAACTGTGTTTTTAGCCGGTTTTTTTGTAGTATTGCAACAAATCATGCCGATCATGAAGAGAATCCTGCTGCTCACGGTCCTTATCATCCCTTTCCTCCTCGGTGCCAGGAGCAAGGGGTATGATGTCTATCTGTGTATCGGCCAGTCCAATATGGCCGGGCGGGGTGAACTTCTGCCCGAAGACTCCTTGGCCGTAGAGGGCGTTTTCCTGCTGGACGAGGCCGGAGAGATGGTCCCCGCAACGCCCCGGGCCAACCTTTATTCCACGATACGCAAGCGCGCTTCCATGCAGGGCTTCAACCTATGCATCCCTTTCGCTTCCAAGATGTACAAGGCCACCGGACGGCCGGTCCTGCTGGTAGTCAATGCCCGTGGCGGCACCGGCATCGATCAATGGCTGAAAACCGCCCCTTGCGACACTTTCGCCAAGAAATGGGGCGATGATCCTTCCAGATATGGTACACCCGTCCCGCAGTTTTATTCGGAAGCGGTCCGTCGTGCGCGGCAGGCCATGAAATACGGCAAGTTGAAGGGTATCCTCTGGCATCAGGGAGAAGCGGATGCCAGTCCTGCCCTGAGGGCGGCTTATCTGGACAAATTGGAAATCCTGGTCTCTGATTTGCGGAAAGATCTCAAGGCGCGAAGGGCTCCTTTCGTCGTGGGAGAGGTCTATGCCGGAAAGAATGTGGCCATCAATCCTTATCTGGATCTCGTCCCGGCCTTCGTGCTGCGTTCCCGCTGCGTGTCATCGGAAGGGACGTCGTCGAAACCGGACGACGTCCATTTCACACGCTCAGCCCTCGTCATGATGGGGGAGCGGTACGCGGATGAGATGCTCAGTCTGATCCAAAAGTAAAGTTTTGGTGTCATCCGGTACTACGATGTCTAAGTTGAAGGACTTCCGTTCTCTTTCAGATGAGGAGTTGTTCAGAGAGTTGCAATCTGATCAACGGGAGTCGCTGACGGCATTGTTCGACCGTTATCACCGCAAGTTCTTCTTGGTTGCATTGAAGTTTCTGAAAGATGAGGAGATGGCGAAGGATGCCGTGCAGTCCGTCTTCATCAAGCTCTGGGAATCCAGACATAAGATCCGGATAGAAACGAGTGTCGCCAATTACCTTTTCACCATGTTGAAGTACCGGGTGCTGAATGATCTCCGGAGCAAGAACTCCGCGATTACCAGGAATTATGTGGCTTACCAATTGGGTGAAAAATTGGAGGAGGACAGTGGCAAAATGTTGGAAGACAGGGAGTTGACATTAGGGCTCCATCAAGCCATCGGATCTTTGCCGGAGCAGAAAAGACGGGTCTGCCTGTATAAGTTGAATGGGGACATGTCCAACGAGGAGATTGCGGAAGAGATGGACTTGTCCGTCGCTACCGTGAAGTCACATTATTCCGAGGCCGTGAAGAAGTTGAGGCTTTTTTTTGCCAGATGGTTTGAATTCTGATCGACGGACTCATACTTTGTTGTTTGTCGTGTGTCATATATAAGAGTGCAGATGAAAAGAGAAATGATAAGCGAGGAGTTGATAGACAAGGTTTTAGCCGGGAAAGGCTCTGCCGATGAGGCAAAGAGTGTCTCTTCCTGGCTGGGTACCGATGAAGGTCAACTGTATCTTGCCTCGCACATGGACCTGATGCTCGAGGAAACACTTTCGGATCCTGAAGAGAAGGGGGGGATCCCGACTTACAATATGTATGAGGAGATCCAGAATAAGATTCGCGTGAGGAGCCGTACCCTCTCGCTAGTCAATTGGGCTGCTGCGCTGGCCGTCCTTCTGGCTCTATCCTTGTTCGTGGGGGAGAGATTCCTTCATTTTTCGCCTAAGTCTTTCTCTGCCGAGAATTCATTCGTCCCCAGAGGGGAAAAGATGACCTTCCTGCTCGGCGACGGGACGAAGGCCGTCGTCAATTCCGACACTCGTTTCGGATATCCCAGGAGATTCGGGATCGGCAAAAGGGTGGTTTCTTTGGAAGGAGAAGCTTTCTTTGATGTCGCCAAGAGCTGGTTCCGCCCTTTCATCATCCGCCTTGGTGACGCCGAGGTCAGGGTGTATGGGACCCAGTTCAACGTGAAGGCTTATCCCGAGGAGGATATGATTACCGTCGGACTCGAGTCTGGTAAGGTCGCTTTCTGCTCCGGCAAGCGGATCAATGTCACCCTGGCTCCGGGTGAGATGCTTTCATTCAACAAGGAAACACGGAGTTATTCAGTGGAGAGTGTCGACGACATCTCCCTGCTATCAGCCTGGAAATCGGATACGCTCCTTTTCGATGATTCATCGTTGGGCGAAATGGTCAGGATCCTCTCCCGTCTGTTTGATGTGGAGTTTAAGGTCCAGGATGAACGCTTGTTGCAGTATTCTTTCACACTGACCACGACTTCGAATGACTTGTCGCACATCCTGGATGAAATCGCGTTGATCACCCCGGTCCGTTTTGAAAGAAAGGGAACGGCCATTTCCGTCTGGCCCGACTAGCAGTCACTCTTCTTATCGTTTCAGGGATGAGCCGGATCTTTATGGGACTGACTCATCCTTTTTTCCTTTTGCTGTGTCAATAATATGTAAGCCATCCCGGGATTACATGGAGTCATGGCTAGAACCAGTCACAATTAATAACAATGATGATGAGAAACAATCGTTTCATGCGCTTACTCAGAACAGGCCTGGTTGTTTCGTTCCTGTTGGTGTATCCTTCATCATCCTTCGCTCAAAAGGTTTCTGTCAACATGCAGAATACGACGGTGCTGAGGGTGTTGAAGAGTCTGTCCAAACAAACAGGATACAGCTTGGCGTACAGCAAGGATGTGGTAGATCTCAATCGGGCGATTAGCGTCCAGATGAAGGAAGTGGACCTTGCCTCTGTCCTGGATCGGATCATTGAGGGTACGGACCTGAAGTACAGCGTCAATGACCGGAAGATCTATCTTTTCAAGGCAGAGGCCCCTTCTCCCAAAGTAAAGGCCGGCACCGATCCCCCCCAGAAGAAGAGTGAACCGGCTTTCCTGATCCAGGGCGTGGTGCGTGACGGCCGGGGTAATCCGATCCCGGGCGTGTCCATTTATGAGAAAGGGACGACACGGGGGACTTATTCCGACCTGGAGGGTAATTATAGTTTCTCCGCCTCTTCACCTGAGTCAGTCTTGGTTTTCAGTTGCATGGGTTATCTGGACCAGGAAGTTGCGCTGGGCGGACAGGCACGGCATAACGTCATGTTGCGCGAAGATGCCGAGGTCTTGGAGGAAGTCGTTGTCGTCGGTTATGGCGTACAGAAAAAAGTGACGAGCGTCGGTTCGATCACCCAGACTGCCGGCGAAGAACTCCTGAAGGTAGGTGCCGTTAATTCCGTGTCGGAAGCGCTTCAAGGCAAGCTGAACGGCGTGGTCGCCATCAATTCCACGGGACGTCCCGGTGAGAACGCCGTCGAGATGTATATCCGCGGAAAGAGCACCTGGGGCACCACGGACCCACTCATCCTCGTGGATGGCGTACAACGTAAGTTCGATGACATCGACCTGAACGAGATCCAGAGCATTTCCGTGCTCAAAGATGCTTCCGCGACTGCCGTTTATGGCGTGCGTGGCGGAAACGGTGTCATTCTCATCACGACCAAAAGGGGAACCGCCGATGCTCCGAAGGTGAGTTTTTCGGCGACTGTCCGCAACAAGAGGCCGACCAACCGGATGTATTATGACAATCACATGAACGCGATGGAGGGGTACAACCGTGCCATGGCGAATGACCGGAGTTGGGACAAACTCATTCCTCAGTCTACCTTCGATGCATGGGACCGTGCTTACCAGGAGGGCCTGGTCGGACCTTACAGCGACTATTTCCCATACGTCAATATGTGGGATGAGATGATCGGTTCCGGATGGACCCAGAATTACAACGCCAATGTCCGGGGTGGTAGTGAGAATATGCGTTATTTCGCATCTATCGGTTATCAGGATGATGGTGAGATCTATAAGACCCAGAAGTCCGAGAACCTTGATCCACGTAACTGGTTCAAGAGATATAACTGGCGTTCCAACTTTGACTTCGACCTGACCAATACCACGAAGTTGTCCGTCAGTATCGGTGGCAGTATGAGTTACAGGAACAGCTCCCTCAGCGACGTTTATACCCGTATCCTTTCAGAAGCGACCAGCGACCACCCGATCAAGTATTCAGATGGCGAGTGGGGCGATGATGAGGAGAAGGCTCCTTATCCGAACATGAACCTGGTCGCGCAGGATACCAAGAAGAGATTCCAAGGTTATTATGACGCCGGCATCGAGCAGAAGCTGGACTTCATAACGGAGGGCTTGAAGGCGGCCGCCAAGATTTCTTATACCTCTTATTCGGCGACGGTCACGACCAACAGAAGAGGCGGCTCTTCCGAGAATAATGCCATGAAGGCCATTGTCCGGTATCACCGTGTCTTTGACTATTCCAACCCGATCGTCAATGCTGACGGGACCATTGACTATCCGATGATTGAAAACCGTCGCCTTCCCCAGGATGAGACGGTCAACCTTCCCGTCAGCAATGTGAACCGGGATGTCCTGGATGCCTTCCTGAGGACGCTGTATTATGAATTCTCCCTTTCCTGGAACCGTAATATAAAGGGGCACGAGATAAGTGCCCTCGCCCTGATGAACCGCGAGATCTCCGATGGCAAGAGCGGAAGTACCGTCAAGTTCCCCAGCTATTATGAGAACTGGGTGGGCCGTTTGACTTACAACTGGAAAGAAAGGTATCTGGCAGAATTCAACATCTCCTATACCGGCTCCGAAAAGTTCGCCCGAGGGCATCGTTTCGGTCTCTTCCCTTCCTATTCGGTCGGATGGCGGGTTACCGAGGAGCCCTGGATTAAGAACACCTCCGTTTCCAAGGTTCTGAACAATCTCAAGATCCGTTATTCCTGGGGAAAAGTCGGCTCTGACGCCGGAGCGGAACGCTGGAATTACGTCCAGACATATTCTTCCAGCGGAAGCCTGACGCTCGGTGATACCCAGTCCCATTCCTGGGGACCTCTTTATGCCGAGGGCCCCATCGCCAATGTCAATGCGACTTGGGAAAAATCGGTGAAACAGAATCTGGGTATCGAGTTCACCCTGTTCCATAAACTCTCCGGGACCCTGGATCTCTTTGACGAACAGCGGAAGGATATCCTGATGGCCCCCCAGACTACCTCTTCCATAGCCGGTGCCTCATTCAATGCGATGAACCTCGGACGTACGAAGAACCATGGACTGGAACTCGAATTGGAGTGGGCCGACAAGATCGGGTCGTACTTCAATTACTTTACCCGTTTTACCTGGGCTACCAGTGAGAACCGGGTCGTATTCCGTGATGACCCCCGTAATACGATGAACCATCTCAAGCAGGAGGGTAAGCCCATCGGCCATCAGCTCCGCTACATCGTCGTCGGCAACTACGAGACGATCGACGATATCATGAATTACGCTCAGAGCGGTTCCATCAATTCCGTCACTCCGGTCGATGTGGTCCCCGGCGATTTTGTCTATGTCGACTTTGACGCCGACGGTATCCTCAATGACCAGGACCAGGTCGCCGTAAGGGAGCTGAACTATCCCCTCCATATTTATGGCCTCACCCTGGGCTTCAATTGGAAGGGGTTGAGTTTCAGCACGATGTTTTATGCTCCTACAGGTGTGTACAAGACGCTGTACAGCGGTTTTTATGCATCGTTCGTCGATGGCAAGGTCAACGGACAGCCGGGCCTTCTCCAATCTTGGACCCCGTCTACCGCTAATACCAGCGGCATCCAGGCTCCCTCCCTGCATCTTGACAACAAGGGGAAATTCAACGGGACGGAGAATACTTGGAGGTATCAGGATTTCTCATATCTCCGGCTGAAGAATGTGGAGCTTAGCTACAAGTTCAACAAGAAACTGTGCCAGGCCATGAAGATGTCCAGCCTGCAGGTCTTTGTCAACGGTAACAATCTCCTGACTTTCTGGGGCGGCGACAAACGGGTGGATCCCGAAGGCGCGCAGAGCAGCTATCCCATGCTGAAGTCAGTCACCTCCGGATTGCGTGTTTCCTTCTAAACTACATCTTGATGATTATGAGAAAGACATATATTCAATTATCCATTTTCCTCGCCTGCGTTTTCGCACTTTGTGGCTGCGAGGATTTCCTGGACAAGAGAGAGGATGCCGGCGGTCTGGAAGAGAGCGCCATTTACGAGAGTTATGAAACGATCCGAGGTTTCCTTGACAAGGCCTATGGCTATATGGAAGACTGGAACTGTTTCGAGAATGCCAGTGCGGGTTACTCTTCGGGACGTACATACATCGGTGTACTGTCGGATGAGATGGCAACCCCGTTCAACCTGAACCAGACTTACTTCGATTTCTGGTCCGGTTCCTGGCTTTTCACGGAAAAGAGTGCGGATATCACTGAAATCGGCAACAGTGGACGGACGCCGGTCGGTAGGGCTTATGCTGCACTCCGTATCATCAACCGCGTCATCAACAACATCGACCAGGTGCCGATGACCGATGAACAGAAACGGGAAATCATGGGCCAGGCCTATTTCTTCAGAGCCTGGCACTATTTCACGCTACTCAAACGCTACGGCGGCATGCCCAAGATTGACAAGGTGTTCGTGGGCGGTGATGATGATATCCCTAGGATGACCTACAGGGAGAGCTCTGAGTGGATGCGCTCGGATATCGACGAAGCCATCAAATATCTTCCGGATACTTGGGATGACATGAACTACGGACGCCCGACCAAACTTGCCGCCATGGCTTTCAAGGAGGTCGCGCTCCTCTATGAAGCCAGCCCCCTGATGCAGAACGGGCTGGAGGAGACCAAGGTGATGCCCTACGACAAGGAGGGCCTGAAAGCGGCTGCCAAGCAGGCTTGGGAGTGCCTCCAGTATATCCAGGCTAAAGAATCCGTTACAGGCGTCCGCCTTGAGACGGCGGAAGAATACAAAAATATTTTCTGGTTCCCGGATACGCAGCTCAAACAGCCGGAACACATCTGGACCAACCGCCATGTCGGCGGCGATACGGAGAGACAGAAAACGGTTGCCGCCTGGTGGTACTATGCGGCCTTCGTGACAGGCACAGGCTCCGAGTCCTTCGCCCTTTCCTGCCCGACCTTGAATATCGTGGACCAGTATGAAAGGAAGGGCGCAGATGGGATTTACTATCCCATTGACGACCCCCGTTCCGGCTATGTGTTCGATTTCGAGCATGCTTTCGTGGACCGTGACCCCCGTTTCTACAACAACATTTCCATCCCCGGCGATGAATGGGGCAAGAACAAGAAAGGCGGTCCCTATTACCTTGATCTTTGGGTCGGCTCTACGGACTACAATGCCTATCTTACGTCGAAACATACCAACGGCCGGGATCTGTCCGGTTTCATGTGCCGCAAATTCATCTGGCCGAGTTGTCATCCCTATACCCAGGGCAACAAGGGCGCTACCTACCGGGGGTTTACCGCACAGACGGTGTTCATCCGGGTAGCCCAGCTCTACCTGGACCTCGCCGAGGCCTCTTTTGAGGCGACTGGGAGCGCTATCGCCAAGATCGATGGCGTGGGCCTTTCCGCCGAGGAGTGCATCAACATCATCCGCAACAGGGTGGGCGTGACCGACCTGCCCCAGGATTACGTGAGTGATGCAAACAAATTCCGCGAAGCATACCGTCGGGAAAGATGCGTGGAACTGATGTTCGAGAATCACCGTTGGTGGGATGTCCGCCGCTGGATGATCATGCATACCTTGTTCGAGAATCCGAACTCAATCTATGGAGTGAAGTTCCATCCCGTAGGATATATGCCCAAGAATGTCGAGGAAGGCAGGAAGCCTGACTCTTTCACGCTTGAAAAATTCCTGATGACCAAGGAGACCCGTGCCTTCGGTAATATGAGAAATTACTGGTATCCTCTTCCCCAGCACGACGTGGATGCCCTGGATAACCTCAAGCAGAATCCCGGATGGTAGTGATCCCAACTCAAATTGTCACTGATATGAGAACATTTAATTATAGATTATTGACAGCCGCCGTCCTGCTATCCACCTTGTCCCTTACCGGAGCTTTGGCCCAGGACAACGGATATGAGCGCGGGGACGGTGGATATACCCGGCGGGACGAGAGCGTCTCTGCCGTCAGCACGATCGAAGTGTCAAAGCTTGAGTCTATGCCGGTCATGCAACTGTCCAACGCCCTCCAGGGAATGGCTCCGGGCCTGGAAGTCCTTACTGGTACCGGCGGCATCGGCTTTGACGTATCTTCCTTATATATCCGGGGACAGCGGACCACGGGTACCAATGGCGCCATCGTCGTTGTGGACGGGATCATCCGGGATATCAACGATTTCAATGCGGAAGAAATAGACTCCATAGAAATCCTCAAGGATGCTACGGCCAAGATCCTTTACGGTCCCCAGGCGGCCAACGGCGTGATCCTGGTCCGGACCAAAAGGGGAAAGGTCGCTCCCAGGCAGGTCCGGGTGGGAGTCGAATACGGTGTCCAGTCTGTTTCCAAGTATCCCAGGTTTTTGGGTACGGATGACTATGTCGCCCTTTACAACGAAGCTTGTGCCAATGACGGTATCGCGCCCTATTATTCAGCAACGGATATCGCGGGCTACAAGAATTCCACCGGCGAGAATGACCTTTATTTCCCCAGCGTGGACTATTATGACCGTTTTGTGCGCGACTATGCCACCTATCGCAGGGCGATGGTGGAGATGAATGGAGGTAACAACCGGTCGAGGTATGCCGTCAACGTCGGCTATGTCGGCGGAGCAGGAGTGGAAAAGGTGGGACCCAATTCAGACGTGAACCGCCTCAATCTCCGGGCCAATCTGGATATCGATGTGACGGATTACCTCACGATCGAAGCGGACGTTGCCGCACGCCTGGAGAAGAAGGACTGGGGCGCTCAGGATAACGGGGCCCTCTTCCAGCTCCTGTCCACTTTGCGGCCGAATGAATACCCCTTCGCTCTCGATCCCGCCGAAATCAACGGGAAGGATGGCATCGTCGTGGATGAGGAAGCCACGATGATCTTCGGCGCCAGCGACAGGAAGTCTTCCAACATCTTCTCGGACCTTTCGGTAGGCGGTACCACATCCCAGCGGAGCATCTGCGCCCAGAACAATCTCGGTGCAAAGTTTGACATGGGGGACTGGGTCAAGGGCCTTAAGGCGGAAGCCTTCGTCACGTTCGACAACTATACCATCCTTCGTCAGGAGCTTCGCAACGCTTATCCTACATACGCCGTATACAGGTATCTCGATGAGGCGGGGGAGCAGACCTATCGCATCGTCCAGCGCCGGAAACTGAATCTGCCCAAGACGCAGGACATCGCTTCCGACGATACCTACAGGCAAATGGGCTGGCGCGCTTCCTTGTCATACGATACGGCCTGGGGAAACAATTCCCTCAGTTCGAACCTTTCTTATAAGAATTATCACCAGGAGAGGACGGGCAGTACCCAGGATACCAACAACGATATCCTTTCTCTCAGGAATTCCTTCAGTTTCGACAAGAAATACCTTGCCGAGGTGACACTGGCCATGATGGGAAGCAATGCTTTCGCCAAGGGGCATAAACACTTCTTCTCAGCCGCCATCGGTGCAGCCTGGGTGATCTCCAACGAGGACTTTCTCAGGTCTTCTTCCGTGATCGATCTCCTCAAACTCAAGGTGGATGCGGGCCGTATCGGTATCAGTACGGATGTGGACTTCTTCCTGTATGACACATCTTGGGTGTCCGGATCCAGCAATGCCTTCAGTCCCGATGCGTCCGTCACCTCCTATACGCTCAAGAGGATCGGCAATCCGGACTTGAAATGGGAGTATCAGGATGAGGCCAATATCGGCCTCGAATTCCGTTTGTTCGGGAACCGGCTCTCCGGAGAAATCAATGCTTTCGTAGAGGATAGGAAGAACATCATTGGACAGAACTCGGCAGGCTATTCGCAAGTGGGCGGCTCATACGTTCCTTACGAGAACTTGGGAGAAGTCCTCAACCGTGGCATCGACGGCGGTTTGACCTGGAGTGAACGGACGGCAGGTGGCTTCTTATACTCCATCGGCGTGAATGCCGTATTCTCGAAAAATAGCATCCTCAAGAGCCCGAAATTTACGGATATGGAAGAATACAGGACCCCGATAGGCCGTCCGACCAGTACCATCTTCGGGCTGGAGTCTCAAGGTCTCTTCGGAAAGGATGTGGTCCTGGCCGGTCATCCCATTCAGAAGTATTCGGACTGCAAGGATGGAGATATCGCGTATTCGGACAAGAACTCCGACGGAATTGTCGACGACAGCGACAAGACTTCTATCGGCCAGACATTCCCTGTGACGCAACTGGGCCTGAACCTCCAGCTGAACTACAGGGGCTTCGGTTTTTATGCCCTCGCCACTTCTTCCCTCGGCCAGACCGTGATGTGTACCAATGCCTATTTCACGAACAACGGGGACAATGCCTACTCCGTCCTTGCCCTGGACCGCTATCACCCGGTCAACAACCCCGGTGGCAGCCAACCCCGTCTCACAACCCTTACCGGCGGCAACAACGAAGTGACTTCTTCCTTCTGGGCCAAGGATGGTTCTTTCCTTCGCCTGAAGAATGTGGAACTGAGTTATACCTTCGGCTTGGGGAAGAAGAAACCGGTCAATTACAAACTGTTCGTCAGGGGTGCCAATCTTCTCGTCATGTCATCCGTCAAGGACCTGGATCCCGAGTGCCTGAATGCCGGCGTTTCGACCTATCCTTTCTTCAGAACCGTCACCGGCGGATTGTCTCTTACTTTCTAATCTGAGCATACCGATATGAAAAAGATAGTAAAATTGTTTTTCCTTTCATCCCTGATGGCTGTCGCATTTTGCTCTTGCGAAACCCTTTCCACGGATGTCAACAATGAGTTCAACGAATATTGGACTTGGACCAATGGCACCAAGGCGGAAGGAATCCTTGCCGGTGTCTATCGCAGTTTGATAGAGAATCCGGATGCATACGACGGTAATTTCCTGGATGTCGCGACCGATAATGCCTATTCCAGGCTGATATCTTCCAGCGCCTACCGTATGGGACACGGAGATTATACTTCCGTGAACAATCCCATCGAAATATGGAAGGCCATGTATGATAACATCCAGACAATCAATATGTTCTTGGAGAAAGGCCTGGGTGATGAAACGGTATACAGCGTCGCCAGCGCCGACAAGGACGCCCAGACTAAGATCCGCCTGAAAGGTGAGGCCTATTTCCTCCGGGCCTGGTGTGAATTCAAACTCCTCCAGATGTATGGTGGAAAGGCTGCGGATGGGAAAGCATATGGCTGCCCGATCCTCACCTCATACGAAGGGCCCGAGAAAACGTCGCAGGTGACGGATTATACCCGCGCTTCTTACGAGGATTATGCTCTCCAGGTGGTCAATGATTGCGAGGCTGCCTTTGAGCTGCTTCCCCTTGTCTATACCGGCGGCGATGCCGTCATCGGTTCCAAGAGTGTCGGCCGGGCGAATGGTCTCGCTGCCGCCGCCTTGAAGGTCAAAGTCCTCGTATATGCGGCAAGTCCTGCCTATCAGCCGGACAATATCGTCAAGCTCAACGGAATGGGTAGTTTCACCGTGGTGGATGAAGCTGCGTACAAGGCAAAATGGGAGAGAGCGGCCCTTTATGCCGACGAAGTGCTCAAACTTTCCGGTATGGAGAGCTTCAAGGCGCTTTCACTCAGCGAGTTGTCGGATGCGACCTCCGTCTCGGATGAATTCGTGTTCCGGTTCTATCTGGGGAGCGGCCATGCTTTGGAGGACAGGCATTATCCGCCCTCCTATTATGGCGCGGCCCAGACGGTTCCGTCCGAAAATCTCGTGGAGGCTTTTCCTTCCAAGACCGGTTATCCGGTTACGGACCCCCGTTCGAATTATGATCCGACGAACCCGTATGCGATCGCAAGGGACAAAAGGTTTGAGATGAATGTGTTTTATCACGGACGCATTTTCGGGAAACACACAACGGCCATCGATGTGACTGAAGGAGGAAAGGATTCCTATTATTTCAGTTCCAAAGCCAGTGCGACCGGATACTACCTGGGGAAATTCATCAACGTAAGCAAGGACAAGTACCTCACTCCGCTGGAGCAGCAGAGTACCCGCCATTACAATCCCATGCTCCGGAAAGCGGAAGTCTGGCTGAACTATGCCGAGGCGGCTAATGAGGCCTGGGGCCCGAAGGTTGCTGCGGAAGGATGCAAGTATACCGCATTTGACGTGATCAAGACAGTCAGGAATGTGTCCGGCGGTATTACGGATGTAACCTATCTCAATGAGATGGCGGAGCATCAGGCGTCTTTCCGGTCCCTGATCCAGAATGAGCGTCGGCTCGAGTTCGCCTTTGAGAACCAGCGTTTCTGGGATCTCCGCAGATGTCTGCTGCCTCTTTCGGTGACCATCCAGGGCATGTCTGTGAAGAAGGGCGATGAGGGTACAGCTTATCAAGTGTTTGATGTCGAGAGCCGTACCATGGAGGAGGTGCGCTACTACTATCTGCCCCTTCCTTATGCGCAGGTCAAGATGAATCCGAATCTCATCAACAATCTGGGTTGGTAACCATTATTTGAATTGACGTTATGAAGCATTTATTTAGAGCAATAGTTATCGCGGGGATCCTGCTGGGTTTCACGTCCTGTTACGAAGACTATGTCCAGGATTATGAGAAACCGAACATGGGCTTTGCCATTACGAAATCCGTCCGTACCGTCATCTCGGGTCGGGAAGCTGTGGTGTATGTGGGTGTGTCGATCGGAGGAAAGCGGGCCGTGGATATGAAGGACTGGGCCAAGTTCGTCATCGACGAGAGTCTGGTCGAAGGAACGGGCAAGACCCTGATGCCGTCGTCTTATTATCAATTGGGTGACAGTGAATACATGAGGGTGAGGATGGACAATCTTCCCGTGGCTGACGTGAAGGTCACCCTTACCGACGCATTCTTCGCGGACCCTCATTCCCTTGAAGACTATTATGTCCTGCCTTTCCGCATGACGGAGAATTCCATCGGCGCCATCCGGGAGGGGGGCGAGTTCACGATCCCCGTTTTCAAGTACATCAGCAATTATTCCGGCACTTATTACAGGATGGGTTCCGTCACCGAGGTCGATGCCTCCGGAACTCCGGTCGGGGATGTGACTCATTTCGGAGATACATGGGATATCACGAAGTCCCCGACTGTCAGTTTCAAGACCCAGGCGCCTCAGGTGGTTGTCTGTCCGGGTCTCGGAAGGGATGCCGAGTCGGTCGGAAGCCTGGTCTTGAGCATCGAGGGAACGAATGTCAGCGCGGAAGGGGTGACAGGAAAGGCTGCCATCTCTGATTTCACGGGTGTCTATAAGACTGAGGGAGAGTATTATTTCCCGGCGGCGATGAGTATCAAGGCGCCCCAGTTCAACCTTCAGTACGTCTATTCCAGCGCCGGCAAGTCCTACAAGGTTGAGGAGAAACTCGTACTCAGGCAAGATCCCCTCTATGACCTGAGGGTGGAAACCTGGTGATCCCCTCTCTCTGATAGAAATGAAAATGAACTTAACATGGTGGGTTGCGTTGGCGACAACGCTCCTGGCGGTATCGTGCTCCAGCACCTACCCGTCGTCCTTCCCTGCAGACCGGAAAAGTTGTCTGTGGTCGGACGGACTCCGGGATACGCTGCCGGAGGTGGTGACCGCCATCAACCCCGCGTTGGATGAGGAGGAATTCATCCTGTCAAGTGAAAAAGGGACAGTCCATATCGAAGGTGGTTCCCGGACCGCCGTACTCTATGGGACATACGAGTACCAGCGGATGCAGGTCTGTGGTTCTTTCTCAAAGAAGACGGTGGTCCGTCAGAAACCTGCCTATAAATACCGGATCTTGAACCACTGGGACAATATGTCCTTCGGGAGTGCTTCCCGCTGGTCGGGACGTTCGCTCTGGTGGCCGGCATCAAGGCCGTTCGATGCCGGGAAGGTCATGGAGTATGCCCGGGCCTGCGCTTCGGCCGGAATCAATGGTACGGTCCTGAATAATTTCATCCCGGACGCATCCTGCATCTCCCCGGAAAATCTGGAGCGGGCCCGCGAGGTGGCGGACGTCCTGCGTCCTTACGGCGTGAAGGTCTATCTGAGCATCGGGGTGGGTTTCGATCCCTCCGATCCGGAAGTGGTCCAGTGGTGGAAGGACAATGTGGACAGGGTTTATGCGACGATCCCGGACTTCGGCGGTTTCCTGATCAAGGCGAACTCTGAAAACATGCCGGGGCCGAAGGATTATGGCAGCACGCACACGGATGGCGCCAAAGTGCTTTCCGATGCGCTCCGTCCCTACGGCGGCTTGTTAATCTGGCGGGCTTTCGTATATGATTACAACGGAGACCGCGTAGCCGAGGCTTACGACCAATTCATGCCGATGGACGGTAAGTTTGAGGATAATACCATCGTGCAGATCAAGAACGGGCCCCTCGATTTCCAGCCGCGTGAGCCTTTCAGTCCGCTCTTTGGAGGGATGCGCAAGACCCGGATGGGGCTGGAGGTCCAGATCATGCAGGAGTATTTCGGCTACGGCAATTACTTCGTATATCTTGCCCCTTCCTTTGAGGAATGCTTGGATGCCGACACGTATCGGGACGGAAAGGGCAGTTATGTTTCAAGCAATATCGATCTGATGTCCGGTGTAGCCAATGTCGGAAATGGCTCCCACTGGACTGGCAATCCTCTTTCGCAAGCCAACTGGTATGCATTCGGAAGGCTTGCGTGGGATCCGACCCTCAGCAGCGAGGAGATTGCAAGCGAGTGGATCAATCTGTCTTTCCCCCGTCCCAAGGGCGTGGACGCGGTGGAGTTCGAGCGCGGTTTTAAGGAGCCTCTCCTCGAGATGATGATGACTTCCCGCGAAACGGCAGTCAACTTCATGGCTCCACTCGGTCTTACTCATCAGATAGCGAGGGATCATTATCAGCCTGAGCCTTGGCGGGCCAAACCCGTCTTTTTCAGTCAGGTGGCGGAAGATGGTCTGGGCTTTGACAGGACGGAGAGCGGCAGCAATGCCGTAGCCCAGTACAATGATCCTGCAAAGAGTGTATACGCCGATCTGACCACCTGTCCTGAGAATCTCCTGTTGTGGTTTCACCACGTACCCTGGGACTATAAGATGAAGTCCGGCCGTACCATGTGGGATGAGCTTTGCCTTAAGTATGACGAAGGGGTGAAGACCGTCCGGTCCTATCAGGCCCGGTGGGCTGCCATGGGACACTTTGTCAGTCCCGAGGTATTCCAGGTGGTAGCGAAGAAACTGGAGGAGCAGGAACGGATGGCCTGCAAGTGGCGGGATTGTTGCGTGCAGTATTTCCAACTATATTCCAAGCGCCCCTTGCCCGAAGGCGTCGAGGTTCCGGGCAAGTCATTTGAAGAACTCGGATTCAATCCTTAGCAGACACCGTTCTGCTCAGATGAGATGCCCGGCACTCCAATGGAGATGGCCGGGCATTTGTCATTAAATGTGAAAAACATTAAATTTGTAGGATTAATCTGGAAAGAAGATAATACGAAATATGCAGGAAATCAGAAACATCGCGATCATCGCCCACGTCGACCACGGCAAGACCACCCTCGTGGACCGGATGATCTATCAGGCCAACCTGGTGCGCCAGCCGGAGAATCTCGGCCAGCTGATCCTGGACAACAACGACC
>JAEEGL013102500.1_pt1 | contig 18809 bp, 21 predicted proteins | sample 9134231 | NCBI WGS metagenome assembly JAEEGL01 (sample SAMN16246548, study PRJNA631951) | gut metagenome | biome: gut microbiome; feature: rumen; material: fiber-attached | host: Bos | place: Iran: Karaj | collected 2018-10 | reverse complement strand
TTTGACAGAGGCAGGTTATGTGGGAGAAGATGTGGAGAACATACTCTTAAGACTGATACAGGCGGCAGACTGGGATGTGGAAAGAGCTCAGAAGGGCATAATCTATGTGGATGAGATCGACAAGATCGCCAGAAAATCCGAGAATGTTTCAATTACACGCGATGTGTCCGGCGAGGGAGTACAGCAGGCGCTCCTTAAGATCCTCGAAGGAACTGTCGCCAATGTACCTCCTCAGGGAGGACGCAAACATCCACAGCAGGAGTTCATTCCCATCGATACCACGAATATTCTGTTCATCTGCGGAGGAGCCTTTGACGGAATGGATAAGATCATCCAGAGAAGGATGAATGCCAAGGTCATCGGTTTCAATTCAGAAGTCGGAAAAGCCATGGACGATCAGTCCATACTTTCCCAGGTACAGCCGGAGGATCTCCTTAAGTTCGGACTTATTCCGGAACTCATAGGCAGACTTCCTCAGGTAGTTGCTTTGGATCCGCTTTCCAAAGAAGCCCTTGTCAAGATTCTCAAGGAACCTAAGAATGCCCTTGTGAAGCAGTATGAAACGCTTTTCAGGATGGATAACGTAGAGCTGGAGATCACCGATGAAGCCATTGCGGCAGTCGCTGAGAAGGCAGCGGAGAAAAAGACCGGCGCCAGAGGCCTGCGTTCCATCATGGAGAAGCTCATGACGGACATCATGTTTGAGATTCCGTCAAACAAAGATATAACTAAAGTAATAATCAATGAAGCTAACGTTCTTCAGGGGACCAGACCGACCATGATCCTCAGGAACGGTAAACAGCTTACAGCATAGAAGGGAAAACATGAGTGACAGCATATTGATGCCTTGCATACCCTTAAGGGGACTTATTGTGTATCCAAGGACAGTACTACATTTTGATATAGGAAGAGAGAAATCCATCAAAGCACTGGAGACCGCCATGGAATTCGATAAGCTGCTCTTCGTCGCTTCCCAAAAGGACGAGAACGTGCTTATACCTACCCAGGATGATTTCTATCACACGGGTACAGTCGTCAAGGTCAAGCAGATGCTTAAGATCCAGGGCGACGGAGTAAGAGTTCTGGTGGAAGGCCTTTACAGGGCTAAAGCCACATATATCAATTCAGGAGAACCCTATTTCAGAGTAGCGGTGGAGCAGGCTGAGACCACTAATGGCGACGCCGCCGATCTGGAGGTCCAGGCTCTCATGAGACTGGCATTGTATGCTTTTGACGAGTATGTGGATCTTTCCGATCTCAAGCAGGAGACATACGAGCTGGTACAGAACATAGATGAGCCGGAAGTTTTTTGCGATACAGTTGCCATGCAGCTCAGAGTCAAGATCGCCCGTAAACAGGAGATCCTGGAAGCTCTGGACGTCAAAGAAAGACTCAAGATCCTCAACAGGATCATAGGAGAAGAGAACCAGATACTGAGACTGGAACTGGACATTAATGAAAAGGTCCAGGACAGCATCAAGAAGAATCAGAAGGAATATTTCCTCCACGAACAGATGAAGGTCATCCAGGACGAACTGGGCTTCGGAGAAGAAGCTGCCGCTGAGGCAAGCCGCTGGATGGAAGAACTTGACAAGCTGGAACTGGAAGACAAGTACAAAGAGAAGGTCAAGAGAGAGATCTCCAAGTTTACCAAGATGGGCCCCAATTCTGCTGACGCAGCAGTCATCAGAAACTATGTGGAGACCATTATCGGTCTTCCCTGGCACAACTCCACCAAGGTAAACACAGATCTTAAGAAGGCCGAAAAGATCCTCAACGAGGACCATTACGGCATGGAGAAGGTCAAGGAGAGGATCCTTGAGTATCTGGCAGTCATCCATCTCAATAAGGCCATCAAAGGACCTATCATTTGCCTGGTAGGGCCTCCGGGAGTCGGCAAGACTTCCATCGCCAAGTCCATCGCCCGCGCGACAGGCAGGGAATTCACCAGAATGTCCCTGGGCGGCGTGAGAGACGAGGCTGAGATCAGAGGTCACAGAAGGACATACATCGGAGCTATACCCGGAAGGATCATAACCAACATCAAGGACTGCGGAGCCAACAACCCTGTATTCCTTTTCGATGAGGTGGACAAGATCGGCGCAGATTTTAAAGGAGACCCCGCCGACGCGCTTCTGGAAGTGCTGGATCCTGAACAGAACAAGGATTTCACCGATCACTTCCTCGACGTACCTTTTGATCTTTCAAAGGTAATGTTCATCACTACGGCCAACACCACAGACACCATCCCCAGACCGCTTCTGGACAGAATGGAGATAATCCCGCTTTCCGGATACACCGAGGATGAGAAGGTGAACATCGCAAAAAATTATCTCATCGGCAAACAGCTGAAGGCCAACGGCCTCAAGCCTAAGAACATCACTTTCTCAGATAAGGCTCTGAGAGATCTGATCAACTACTACACCAGAGAATCCGGAGTAAGAAGCCTGGAAAGAGAGATAGGCAATCTCTCCAGAAAGGTGGCCAGAAAGATAGTGACCAAGAAGGGAACATCTTTCAGGATCACTTCCGGCAACCTGGAGTCCTATCTCGGAAAGAAGAGATTCCACTTCGATACGGTGGAAGGCGAATCCGAGACAGGTATAGTGACCGGTATGGCATGGACTCAGGTGGGAGGGGATACTCTTTCCATTGAGACTCAGGTGGTACCGGGCACCGGCAAGATCCAGCTTACGGGACAGCTGGGAGATGTAATGCAGGAATCAGCTCAGACAGCCATCACCTATATCAGGTCTATCGCCGACGAATATGGTATCGAGAAGGACTTCTACAAGACCAGCGATATCCACGTTCACGTTCCTGAGGGAGCAGTTCCCAAGGATGGACCTTCAGCAGGTGTGACCATGTTCACCTCAGTCATGTCAGCTCTTACCGGAACTCCTGTAAGAAAAGACGTAGCCATGACAGGTGAGATCACCTTGAGAGGCAAGGTGCTTCCTGTAGGCGGCATCAAGGAAAAGGTGCTTGCAGCTTACAGAGCCGGCATCAGGACCATTCTTCTTCCCGAGGAGAATAAGCCGGATGTGGATGAGATACCCGGAAACATCAGCAGACAGATAAAGTTCGTATATCTTACAAAGGCAAAAGAGACACTGAACGAGGCCTTTGACAAGAAAGATGATAATTAAGAAAGCAGAACTGGAAGCTGTTGCGGTAAAACCGTCACAGTATCCCGAAGACAATTTAAAAGAGATCGCCTTTGCAGGAAGGTCAAATGTGGGCAAAAGTTCTTTGCTCAATCTTCTGACTAACCGCAAGAGCCTGGCAAGGGTCTCCGGAAATCCCGGAAAGACCAGGACCATAAACTTTTACAGGATCAATGATTCCTTCAGGATCGTGGATCTGCCGGGTTATGGTTACGCCAAGGCATCCAAATCCCTTACCCAAAGCTGGGGAGACATGATGGAGAAATACCTGGAGAACCGTCAGGGACTCAAGGTCGTAGCTCAGCTAATCGACATCCGTCATGCTCCTTCAGCCCAGGATATCCAGATGTACGAGTATCTCAGATACTTCGGGCTGGACGGACTTGTGGTGCTGACTAAGGCAGATAAGGTCTCAAGAAATGAAATGAACAAAAATATCGCCATGATCCGCAAAGCTCTCCAGTTGGAGCCTGAGGATGTGACGATCCCGGTTTCCGCCCTTAAGCGCACCGGATATGATAAGCTTCTCGCCGAGTTTGACAGGATATTAGAGGAAGAGCAATGAATTTTTTTAGTTTCAGATTCCTGATCAAAAGGATTAAAGCCATAAAGGAAATGATGAAGGACAAGACCGTGCCCAAGCGTAAGAAGGCACTGGTCATCTTCGGTTTGATCTATCTTGTGCTTCCGGTGGATATCATACCTCCGGTTCTGTTTCCCTTTGGTTTACTGGACGATCTGGTTCTCTGGCTTTATATTATATGGCATCTGAGTGACATTCTCGACACCTATTGGATGGGCGAAAAGACAGAAGACTACTCCGGGAAATTCAAATCAAAGAATCTCGTGGAGGATGTAACCTATAATGTTGAAAATGATGAGCCTGCTTATGAAAGTCCAAAGGACAGCGAGCAGGAAGGGGACCTTTAAGGTCACAGGAGGTCAAAAATGGATGTAACAGTAGGAAGGATACTCTTCACCGAAGAACAGATCAGAGCTAAAGCTAAAGAGATCGCCAAGAGACTCAATGAGGATTACAAGGGCGAATCTCTGTATCTGGTAGGAACCTTAAGAGGAGCCCTGGTATGGATGGCTGATGTAATGAAGGAGATCGAACTGGAAACAGAGATCGATTTCATCGTAGCTTCCAGCTATCAGGGAATGGATACCACCGGAGTCGTAACCATCAAGAAGGATATTGAAGGCGATGTAAGCGGCAAGAACGTCATCATCATCGAAGATATCGTAGATACAGGAACAACTCTGTTCAAACTCCTCGATTACTTCAAGGGCAAGGGAGCCAAGAGTGTAGAGATCTGCTCCATGCTTAACAAGCCTTCCAGAAGAAAGGCACCTGTTAATCCTAAGTACAATGGGTTCGAGATCGATGATCTTTTTGTCATCGGCTATGGACTCGACTACAACCAGAGATTCAGAAATCTGCCATATATCGGCGTAGCTGAACTCAGATAAGAAGGGATCTATGGACACTTACAAAGTAAATTACCATATGCATTCATATTATTCCGACGGAGCTTACAGCCCCGGACAGCTGGTGAGAAAGTTTGTCAACGAAGGATATGAAGTGATTTCTCTGACAGATCATGATGGTATAGAGGGCATCAAAGAATTTATGGCAGCCTGCGAAGCATCAGGCGTGCAGGGCGTGACCGGAGTTGAATTCAGCACATATCATAATTTCAGAGGAATAGACCATGAGGTCCATCTTCTGGGATATAAATTCGATCCGGACAACGAAGAATTCAATGCTGCCTGCGCTAAGCTCAAGGAGCTGAGACACAGGAGAAATATACGTCTTCTGGCCAAACTCAGGGAAATGGGCTATGATATCGATCTGGAAGAGGTGGAATCACAGTCCAAGGGCAAGTATGTTGGTAAACCCAACATTGCCAGACTCATGGTCAAGAAGGGTTATATCAACTCACCCAAGGAAGCCTTCTCCGAGGAGATCTTTGAATCTCCCGAGGTCAAGGCGATCCGCAAAGAAAAGCTGACCACAGAAGAGGCCATCAGGCTGATAACAGCTGCCGGCGGACAGGCTTTCGTGGCTCATCCCGCTAAGATCAAGGATATGCCAGATAGAGGAACTCCCGAGTTCTGGGAAGTTTTCGAAGCCATGCTGAAGGAACTTAAGAAAAAGGGCCTCAAGGGACTTGAATGCATTTATCCTGAACACACTGAAGAAGAAGAATTCAGGTTCATCCAGCTTGCGGGTAAATATCACCTGCATATATCATCCGGTACAGATTTTCACGGTGATGATTTGAAATAGAGTACTTTTTTAGGAGGGTCAGACATGAATATTTTTGAGACAAAAAAAGTAGCTGCGTCAGTCAGATCTGATGAAGATTTCCGTGCAGCCCTTGAGACTGATGTGGAAGTGATTTTTTTGCAGAATTCAAATATTATGAATATAAATCAGCAGATCACAGACGCTCACTCAGCAGGAAAAAAGGTATTTATCCACATGGATTTTGCTGAAGGTATCGGCAAGGACAGGGCAGGCCTGAATTTTGTCAAGCTGGCAGGGGCTGACGGCATCCTGACCACTAAGACAGGACTCATCAGGGCAGCCAGAGACATAGGACTCCTGACGGTGCAGAGATTTTTCATAGTGGATTCACACTCAGTGGATACCGCTGTGGATTCCATCAAGATAGCCAAGCCCGATATCGTGGAGATCATGCCCGGTATCGTAGATAAGAAAATAAAAGAATTTGCCGAAAGATCTGATACGCCCATTCTGGCAGGCGGACTCATCGAATTCGAGGAAGAAGTCGACAGAGCTATCGAAGCAGGGGCTAAAGCAGTTTCGACAGCCAGCAGGAAACTGTGGGATTATAAATAATCGGAGGTCATATTATGAAGATCAAGTTTTGCGGTGCAACTATAGGTGTTACGGGTTCGTGCCATCTGCTCTATACAGACAGACATAAAGTTTTGATGGACTGCGGACAGTTCCAGGGCAACAAAGAGATGGAAGCTCTGAACTGGGAACCTTTTCCCTTTGATCCTGAATCCATAGAGGCAGTGATCCTGAGCCATGCTCACATAGACCATTGCGGAAGGATTCCTCTTCTGGTGAAGAGAGGATTCAAAGGTGATATTTATTGTACGGATGCCACAGCAGACCTTCTTCAGGTAATGCTCCTGGACAGCGCATATATCCACGAGAAAGACGCTGAGTGGCAGACCAAAAAGAACGCTCGTACAGGCAAACCGCCCGTTGAACCTCTTTATACAGTTCTGGACGCAGAAAAGGCTCTCAAACTGGTGAAGCCCATCCTTTACGACCAGCTGGTAGAGCTCAACGATGAAATGAAGATCGTATTCAATGACGCAGGTCACATTCTTGGCTCTGCCATCACAGAGATCTGGGTCACCGAGCACGATCAGACATCCAAGATCGTATTTTCAGGAGACCTGGGTGTGAAAGACAGACCCATCCTGAGAGACCCTAAAAAGATCAAAAAAGCCGATTATCTCATCATGGAGTCCACCTATGGCGGAAGATTCCATCCTGAGAACGCGACTTCCATAGACAGACTCATCCACATCATACTGGATACAGTAAAAAGAGGCGGAAGCATCATAATTCCTGCCTTCGCAGTAGGAAGAACTCAGGAACTCATCTATGAGCTCAACATGTTCTATGAGCATCACCCAGAGTATCATGATGTGCTGGGAGACCTGAACGTATACGTAGACAGCCCTATGGCCACTACGGCTACGGAGGTATTCAGAAAGAATGCTCAGGTATTTGATGAAGAGACCAAGGAGCTGATACTTTCCGGAGACAATCCTCTCGATTTCAAGAACCTTATCTTTACGAGAAGCACTGCCGAATCCCAGGCGCTTAACATGAACAGAGCGCCTAAGATCATCATCAGCGCTTCCGGAATGTGCGAAGCCGGCCGTATCAGACACCATCTCAAGCACAACCTCTGGGATCCCAAGAACAGTATCGTATTTGTAGGATATCAGGCAGAAGGAACCCTTGGAAGAGCCCTGATCGATGGAGTCAAGGAAGTCAAACTTTTCGGAGAGACCATAATGGTAGCTGCCGAGATCCACAATCTGGAAGGATTCTCAGGACATGCAGACCAGAACGGACTTATCGACTGGCTCAGCGGCTTCCAGAAGATCCCCAAACAGATCTTCCTGGTACATGGTGAAGAAGAGGCCAAGATAGCCTTTGCCAAAGCAGCTCAGGAGGAACTGGGACTCTCAACGACTCCTGTATTCGCTAACTCCGAATTCGAACTGGAGACCGGCGAACTTATAGCCAAGGACGAAGTCATCAAGGAAGTCATAGATGAGGAAGGCCTGACCAACCTGAGAGCTAAGATAGCCGATATCCAGAAGGGCGTAGATAACATCCTGGGACAGACCGACAGCGCACTTTCCACAGAACTGTCAGCCGATAAGCTCACACAGATCAATAACATTCTTCAGGAACTTGAAAAGGTTTCACTTAACCTCGGTTCTACAGTAACGAAGGGATGATGAAAATGAATGATGCTATTATAATCGGTATTGCCGGAGGAACCGGCTGCGGTAAAAGCACCCTGATAAACAGGATCAAAGAAGAATTCAACGACGATATCTGCATCCTCAGCCACGACTTCTATTACAAGCAGCATAATGATATTCCTTTCGAGGAAAGAAAAAAGATTAATTACGACCATCCCAATGCTTTTGATACGGATATAATGATCCAGCATATCCGCGATCTGGCAGCAGGGAAGACCATCGAGAGACCGGTATATGACTTCACCATCCACAACAGGATCGACGAGACAGTTACCGTATATCCTGCCAAGGTCATCGTTGTTGAGGGTATCCTCATCTTTGAAAATGAGGAACTGAGAAATCTCTGCGACATCAAGATCTTCGTGGATACCGACGCAGACGTCAGGATCATCAGAAGGATCCTGAGAGACGTGCAGGAGAGAGGACGTATGCTGGACAATATCGTGGAACAGTATCTCACCACGGTAAAACCCATGCATGAGATGTTCGTAGAACCCTCAAAAAAATATGCTGACATAATCATTCCGGAGGGCGGATTCAATCAGGTCGCTCTGGATATGCTTTACTACAGGATCCACGCTTTGCTCAACGAATAAATGGAAAAACGCAGTACAAATGTAATTTCATATGCCATGTTCATCTTTGTGGCGCTGGTATGGGGCTTGTCCTTCCTGGTCACAAAGGAAGCTCTTTCAGCCCTGGAAACCACGGAAGTCCTGGCCGTAAGGTGGGGGATATCCATGATATTCTTCATCATTCTGGCAGTGACAAAGGTGATCAAAGTAGATTACAGGGGAAAGAAATTAAAGGGACTGCTGTTGCTGGTCATGTGCCAGCCCTGCGCCTATGCCATCTTTGAATGTATGGGCATAGACAGGACCACCGCTACCGAATCATCCATAATGATCGCGGCGGTACCCATCATGGTAGTCATCGAAAACATGATCTTTCTCAAAAAATTTCCGGGCAGGAAGGCGATTCTGGGCGTACTCATAGGCTTTTCGGGAGTGGTGCTCTGCATACTCCCCGGAGCTTCTGATTCCACCGGCTCTCAGCTCATAGGATATCTTTGCCTTCTGATAGCCATCACCGTGGGATCAGCCTATAATATCGGTACCGGTATCCTTTCAGAGAACTTCAGCATTCTGGAGATCTCCTGCGCCATGTCGGTGGGCGGCGGTATATTTTTCAACCTGCTGAGCCTGGCTGTGGGAAACGGACTCCATCCGTATCAGGTCTTCGTTTCAAACGGATCCATACTGTGGCAACTGCTGTTCCTGGGCCTTGGCTGCGGAGTGCTCTGTTATGCCATGTATAACTACAACCTGAGCAAGTTTCCTTCAACCATCGCCGCATGCATCCAGACAAATTCCATCAATGTCGTCGGAGTAGTGGCAGGAATACTCATACTCCATGAACCATGGGGCTGGTACACCGTGATCGGACTCATAATGACCATCACAGGTATCGCGATCTGTGCTTTTAATTCAGGAGAAAAGAGTTAAAACCATTGACAACGATATAGTTCTGAGGTTATTATATAAGAGCAATTGGAGTGCAAAGTTTTGATCTCGCTGAAAGAAAGCGAGGTCAGAATATGAATGACTATCAGATCAAGAGTGAGAAGAGCTATGTGCTTCCCCAGGCAGTCTACAGACAGGCATTGTATGCCGTTAAGGATCTGGACCGGCTTAGGAGGAAGCTTTCTTTTCTCATTAAAACAAAGAACAAGGTCAGTATCACCGATCCTTCATACTTGATGGGAGGCGGGGGATTAATAACTGACCTGACAGGCAATATCGCTACAGAGATAACAGACACTGAGGCAAGGATAAACGCCATAGAAAGCGCCTTTGACAAGATCCCTGATAAATACCGGGATGGTATAGAGGACAAACTTGTCTATGACGTACCTTATGACAGCAACGTCCACTGCATGAATACATGGAAGAAGTATCAGCAGATGCTGATTTACTATGTGGCAGAGAATCTCAGGATACTTTAGGATTGTATTTCAAAAAGAACAAAGTATTTTTGAAATTGGGCTAAAAAGGACGTTTCAATGTGTTATTATGTTATCGTCAATAAAAAACAAAAGCGATTGCGGCCGCTTGAAGCGCCATTATACGCAGACGAGTTTTACCGTCTGCGTATTTTATTGCTCAAGGCGGTCGGGAAAGGCCGGGGAATATGGATATGATAAGCATAGTCATAGATCTGAAAGATGAGAAACTTGCTTCAAGATTGGCAAAAGCATTGGCATCGAGTTCAGATAAACTTGATGTAGGATTCAAGAGCAAGGAGAGAAAGACGGGAGATCTGGTAATCAGCCAGAAGATGGAAGAGGATATTTTGCCCATTTCAGGGTTGATGAAAATCATAAGCGATACTTATATGAAGAAGACGGGAAAACCGCTGTATTCGCTGAAAAAGGGCTTCAGAAAGCTTTACAGTTTCACGTCTCCTACGGGAGGCAGCGGACTGACTTCTGCAGCCTTTGTCTTTTCCAGGCTGCTGGCAGGGAAAATGAATGAGAAGGTACTCTTCATCGATGTGGGACGAAAAGGCAGTTTTACAAGCGAAGAGTCGGAAAAAAGTCCCTTGAGAAACAGCAGGGAGCTGGAGTATCTGATAAAAAAGGGCATGAAATACAGCCTGGAGGAGCATCTTACAAAAGACTACTACGGCGTGTGGGTGCTTAAACTGGAATCAATGGATGAGGAAATATTCAGGTCCATAGATTCCAGAGGTGGCTTTGATACCATAGTAGTAGCCGGAGCCCCTGAAGGAATAATAACTGAAGGTATCAGGATAGTGATCCTCAATTCAAAGGATGCCAGGTCCCTGGACGCTTACTATGGAGAAGAAGGCTCCATAGTAGTAAGAAACAGAGAATATATAAACCATATATCAGAAGACCGTGTTCTCATAGCAGAAGACGGTCTTTCCTTTAAGAACCCGGGATCCGGGGTGGTGATTTCCATGGACGGAGATTTTGCCATAGGCGTGGATAAACTTATGAGAAAGGCGGTCAGTGAATATAACTATGGATAAGGAAATGAGTCTGATAATGAAAAGAGCCAAAGATTTTTTCCTGAACAATGACGTGAAGGGGCGGGATGAGGCTATAAGAGAAGTACTTCATATGATAATGGAGGAGCCGGCCTTGATGAATAAGGACTTTGACACCATAGAAAGAGAAGCGCGGAGGATCAGCCTCAAAATAAGGGGAAATTTCGGTATTCTCGATCCTTTGATCGAGGACGAGAGCGTTAATGAGATCATGGTGAACGGCAAGGATGATATCTTCTATGAGAAAGGTGGCAGGATCGCAAGATATGATCTTGTCTTCGATACGGTTGAAGAACTGGAAGAGGTCATAAGATCCATCGCAGGACAGGTGCACAGAGAAATAAATGAACTGAACCCCATCGTGGACGCTCGTCTGCCGGACGGATCAAGAGTGAGCGGTGTATATAAAAACGTTGCGGTCAACGGGCCGATACTCACCATAAGAAAGTTCTCTGAAAGCTTCATCACCATTGAGGACCTCATATCCAACGGTACTGTGAAAGAGGATGAAGCTGAGTTCCTCAAAGCTCTGGTGATCTGCGGCTATAATCTGTTCATCTCCGGAGGCACTTCATCCGGTAAGACGACACTTCTGAATGCCCTTTCGGATTTCATACCTGAGGAGGAAAGAGTCATAGTCATCGAAGATTCCATGGAACTCAAGCTTTCTCATATCTCTAATATCGTTCACATGGAATGCAGAAACGCAAATTCTCAGGGAAAAGGCATGGTGACCATGGCAGATCTAATCAAGGCGAGCTTAAGAATGAGACCCGACAGGATCATTGTCGGAGAAGTCAGAGGAGGAGAAGTAGCAGAAATGCTTCAGGCCATGAACACAGGTCATCCGGGCTCCATGTCTACTGGTCACGGCAACACCTGCGAGGGAATGCTAAAGCGCCTCGAGTCCATGTACCTGATGGCGATACCCCTGGATGTAAACGCCATAAGAGCTCAGATTGCAGAAGGAATAGACATTATGATACATGTTGTGAGAGATAAGGAGGGCAAGCGCAGGATATCCGAAATGAAGGAACTTTTGGGCTATGAGAACGGCAGCTTCATTTTGATCGATGTGAAAAAGGACGGTATCCTCAAACTCAATGATCTCAGGAAAGCTAAGCAGAAAGGGGATAAATATGAAAGAATTCTCGGTCATAAGCCTGATAGTTTCAGCCACGATTGGTTTCCTGTATTTTAACAGTCCTTTCATGGGGGCTGCCATTTTTTTGGGCCTTTTCATGTACTATCCCAGATATCGGGAGATGAAAGAGGAGAAACGTAAAAGGGAGCTCCTTCTTCAGTTCAAGGATCTTTTGTACTCCATCTCAGCCTCCATGGTTCTGGGAAGGAACATGAAGCAATCTTTGGAGGAATCGATCATCTTCTGGCACAACATATATGACGAAAAAGATATGATCATAAAAGAAGTCAGAGAGATGATAAGAGAAATGGACGAAACCCATGAAACGGACGTGAAGGTCCTCAGGAACTTCGCTCTGAGGTCCGGACTTCCCGACATTGTGGACTTCGTAAATGTATATGAAAGCTGTAAGATCACAGGAGGCGATATGCCACGGGCCATCTCAAGGGCTACAGAAGTTATCGGCGATAAGATAACCATGGAAAAGGAAATGGATCTGGCTCTTTCAGAGAAGCGCGTAGAAGGCAGGATCGTGGGACTGGCACCTTTTGTCATGACTTTGGCCATGAGGGTCCTCTCTCCGGAATACATGAGCTCCATATACGAAAGCAGCTTTGGGCTTACAATCTCAGGCCTGTCCCTGGGGCTGTCCGTAATAGCACTTCTTATGATCGAAAGGATAAACAGAATTGAATTTTGAAATTTTAAACAGTAAGAAACAGTTGAGAAAAAAACAGAATGAGCAGAATCGATACGATATAATAGTCACTCTTCCTGCATTCATAAACCAGCTGCTGCTTCTCATGGATTCAGGCCTTATCATAACCGATGCTTTCAAAAAAATCGCAAAGGAGTATGGAAGTCTGCCGGATAAACAGAGGAACTATTTCACCGATTCCCTTTATGGGATACTGGAGGAATCTGAGAAGACAGGCGAAAATGTGATCATTGGCTTTTATGCATTTGCAGGTTCCACCAGCGTTAAAGAGCTGATAAGGACAGCCAATTTTTTGTATGAGAACAGGAACCGGGGAACAGAGATATGGAGAAGACTGGAAGAACTCAGCGAGGATCTCTGGGCAGAAAGAAAGAGGATCTGCATGGAGAAGATCAAGATCTCGGAGACCAGAATGAGCTTCCCCCTGGGTATCATGCTCATTTCACTGATACTCATGACGTCAGCCCCTGCACTTATGCAGATAAGATAGAAAAGGAGGTAGAAAAAGATGAAGAGATTATTCAGCAAACGGGGAATGGAAATGGTCCAGGTGGCGATACTTGTTGCTATCGCTGTAGCCTTGGGACTAATTTTCAAAAATCAGATCACAGGATTTGTGGATAAGACCTTTTCGGCTTTGAACCACGCCAAGTTCTGATATGAAGATGGTTGAAGCAACTATCCTCATTCCCATGACCATACTTATCATAGCAGGCATTATCGGGCTGATGATGCATTTCTATGAAGATCTGGGAAAACAGATAGATAAACACGGCGAGGAGAGAGTGAAAATCTATGAAGAGGCTAAGAATATCTGGTAAAAGAGGTTCATATACGGTTTTTCTTGCCATGTTTCTTTCAGGTATGGTCATTATGGCCGGGGCGGTCATAAACGCTGCTCATATAAGGGCGGTGGATTCAGCCTGTGAGGATCTGGGAAGAGTGTGGGCCGGAAGTATTTTGGGAGAATATGACAGGGTACTCAGAGACAGGTACGGTTTCTATGGATATTATGGTAACGAAGAAATGGTAAGGAAAAAACTGGAACGGTACGCTGATCAGACCTTCAAAGACAAGAAATACATAAAACGCTCTGAAATCGAGTGTTTCTTAAGCGAATACAAGCTGACGGACCCGGAGATATTCAGAGAGCAGCTTAAAAAGATAATGACCAGCTTCTGGGCACCGAAACCTTTAGCTGACGAAACCGGAGGGACCGGAGAAGGACAGACGGATACCGAAGGATACCGGTACATTTCAGCAGGCTGGATCCTGGAAGGGCTTCCATCTCACTGCATAAGATCCGGAATATCCGGAAAAGGAGGAAGCAGTCTTTTAGAGATAGGTTACATATTAAAGTCTTTTAAAGATCATGTGGACGACAGAGATTTAGGAAAAACATATTTCAGAAATGAGATCGAGTACATAATTACAGGGAAACCAAGCGACGAGAAAGCACGGAAATGGGTCTATGGAGAAATAATGGCCGAGAGGAACGCTCTGAATCTGGCTTATCTGTATAAATGTACTGCGAAGCGTGAAGCTGCTATGGAAGCGGCGGTCCTGATCACCCCTGGACCGGAGGCGGTAATAACCCAGGCTCTTATTCTTGAGATCTGGGCGCTTATGGAAGCCAGAAATGATATGGAACTACTTTATGCAGGGGAAAGAGTACCTTTGATAAAAGGAGACGCCAACTGGGCCCTTGGGATCGAGGGTGCTGTAAAAAAAGCAGAAGGCAAAAGCGAAGACGGGGAGTTAGACACCCGGGAAGAAAGGAAATATGTAGAACCTGAGCGCATCGAAGGGCAGAAATACAGCGACTATCTCACGACTCTTCTTATTGCAGTCCCCGAAGGCAAAAGAATTCTCAGAATAATGGATCTCATTCAGATAAACCTTAAGTACGCATACTGTGACTCATTCCTTATGGAGGACCACTTTGCGGGGCTGGATTATTCAATGACGGTCAACGGTAGGGAGCACACATACCATGATGAATATAAATAAAACAAAAGTGAATAAAAAAGGGAGTTATATGGTGGAAGCCACCATGTGCCTTCCCATATTTATCGTAGTAATGGTATCTCTTGCTCTGGTCGTCAATTTCATTGCTTCCTGTGAAGACATCGTATTCAGAGAGTGCAGAATCATACATCAGCTGGATATGGATGCTCCGCAGCTGTTTCCCAAAGTCAAAGGTGAAAATTATAAGGTAATCACCTTTGGCTATCTGTATTCCGAAGGGGATATGGAGGATCTCATAAGCCTTCAGACCAGGTCGGATTTCGAAGCCGGAGGTCCTTTCGGAGTTCTGGGGAAAATACAATTCCAAATGCGGATCAGATCCAGAGCCTTCACAGGAGCGGTGATCAAATCAGGCCACCTGTCTGAAGAAGACTTCAAAGACGGGCCTCCATCTCAGAAAGTCGTCGTGTTTCCCAAATACGGCATAAGGTTCCATATCAAAGGATGCCGTTATGCGTTGCAGGAGTATGAAGGAGAGGAGGTAAAGATCGAAATGGAAAAACAAGATGCAGAACTCAAGGGATATACACCTTGTATGATCTGCGGGGGAGGATAAATATGGAAATGATAACAGCAGATCTTACCGGGCTTCCTGACCTGGTAATAAAGAATCTGGTCGCAGCGAGAATAACATCTTCTGTGCCTATGTCCGTAGTTGATGATGAAGAAAAGCGCATAGCATTATACTTTACAGAAGGGCTGATCAGAGTCTGTGACAGTGAGTTCTCTCCTGTAAATGTGCTGGAGCTTACCGGAAGGATACTGGTAATGCTGGAGGAACTGAAGGATTATCTGATCCAGCCGGAAGAGATCGTGCTCAGTACCGGTTTGATATTTGTGGATCAGGACATGAGGAAGACCAGAATATGCCCGGTGCTTAAGAATGAGGTTAAGGATGATACTTATGACCTTTTATTGAGTCTCAAAGAACTTACGGACGAGATGGGAAGGGCATATCTGGATGTCTTTACTGAAGCCTTCAGAACAAAAAATTACAGTACTGTGGGTTTTCTTTCTCTCATAGAAGACCTTAAAAAAGAAGCCGGTATGGAATGATCTCCATACCGGCTTAAGGCCAGAACAATGTATCAGATAAGGTAAGGTACCGTAAATACGGATACGTTTCTGTACTTTTCGAGTTTGCTCATTAGTCTCTGAGTCGTTTGGTTATGAAGGACTTTCTGCCTTGGATTTCTGGCAACAAGAACACCCATCATTACTGTTAAATATTCATGTGGAGGCAGAGCGTCTACTTCTTCTTTGATGTGATTCAGAAGGACTTCGTTTACATTTCGAAGTTCTGTAACATCATAATTGAAGTTTACTTTTACGCTGTAGATCCTGAGCTGGTCTACCTTGGCCTTGAGCTTCATAGCCCGTTCTTCGGAGTCGCACACGGAGTATATCTCGAGTTCTCTGAAACCACATGCCAAAGCACAGTTAAGAGTCTTAATGAAGGATCTGTGCACGTCCTGCATAGGTACGATCACTTTACCCGGGATAGCATCGTGGATGAGGCTGTTAGCCTTATCCATATTCTCGATCCTAAGGTCGTCAGCAACAGCATCATAATGCGTTTTGATTCTCAGCATGACGACTACAAGTACTACGATCAGCAGCAAAGTTACCCAAGCTCCGCTTAAGAACTTCATTATTATGATGACTATAAGAGTAATGCCTGTTATTATGGTACCGAAACCGTTTACCGCAGCCTTGAAATGCCATTTAGGACCTTTATAGTGCTTCCAGTGGATGACCATTCCAAGCTGGCTCAAAAGGAAGGAGATGAAAACTCCGCTGGCGTACAGAGGAAGCAGATGATGCTGGCTTCCGTTGAAGGCCAGTACAAGAAGTGATGCAGTCCCGAAAAGAATAAGGATTCCATTGGAATAATTCAGTCTGAATCCTCTGGTTACCAACTGCCTGGGAAGGTATCCATCCTTGGCCATGATGGCCAGAAGGAGAGGAAGACCAGCAAAGGCCGTATTGGCTGCCAGGGTAAGGATAACAACGGTCATGATCTGGATTACGAAGTAGAACGCGCTTCCTTTACCGAAGATGGCAGCAGCCAAAAGGCTGACGGTAGTTTCCTGATCATTAGGGATGATCTGGTACATATTAACGAGAGCACTTACTCCGAAGAATACGATGGCAACGAAACCTGCCATGGCATAAAGGACCTTCTTGGCATTCTTAGGTGAGGGTTCCTTGAAGTTAGGAACTCCGTTAGATACTGCTTCCACACCGGTAAGTGCTGTACAGCCCGAAGCGAATGCCCTGAGAATGACAAATATCAGTGAATCCGTGGCGTTGCCGGAAGCGATCTCTACTTCCTGAGGCGTATATGAGCCGGAAGTGAAGCGTATGATTCCAACTACTATCATCACCAGCATGGTGAGGATGAATATATATGTCGGTAAACCAAAGAGCACTGCTGATTCACGTAAACCCCTCAGATTACCCCAGGCGAGAATAAGGATAAGAGCTATTGCAATAAAGGCTTTATACTTATTCAGTTCGGGGAAGGCTGAAGTAATGGCAGCGGCTCCTGCACAGGAACTTACAGCTACTGTCAGGATATATCCTATGATCAGAGCTGCACCTGCAACCAAGCCATACTTTTCGCCCAGATTTTCGTTGGCGACTATGTAGGCGCCGCCGCCTTGAGGGTAGGCATCGATGGTCTGACGATAACAGAATACCAGGATGGCCAGAAGGCAGATTATGGCACAAACAACGGGCAGGAAATATTTAAATGACATCATGCCCAGAACCGGCACGAGTACCAAAAGTATTTCTTCGCCTGCGTAGCTGACAGAGCTGATAGCATCACTTGCAAAGACGGGAATGCCCCACAAAACATTGAATTTCTCACTGCTCAACTGAGAGTCTTCAAGACGCTTACCCAGTATGAGGCTGAGAAATTTATTCTTTCTGGATTCCATATTAAACTATACCTCAAAAATAATTATCTGTTTTACAGTATTTTTTAACAAAAAGTTAACGCTGTAACTTTTATCTATATTACCACCAAGCAACGATAAAATCAATGTTAATCAAAAAAATAACATTGAAACTCAATGAGGTCGGAAGGGTTGATATCGGAACAACTTTGATATATAATTCTTGCCATGAAAGAAATAAAAATCGCAGAGCACTCCGGATTTTGCTTCGGAGTAAAAAGAGCCATTGAAAAAACAGAAGAACAGCTGGATAAGGAAGGCAAAGTGCTGATATGCGGCTCTCTGATCCACAACAAGACCGTAACAAACGATATCGTTTCCCGCGGTGGGAAAATAATCCATTCCCTCAACGAAGCAGGCGAGGGTGATACGGTCATCGTCAGATCTCACGGTGAGGGAGAGCAATTTTACCTGGATGCCGAAGAAAGGGGCATCAGACTTATTGACGCCACCTGTCCTTTTGTAGAAAGGATCCACAAACTCGTCAGACAGGCTGATGATGAAGGCCATAACGTAGTGATAGTTGGAGACAGAAACCATGCCGAAGTCAAAGGAATAAGCGGCTGGTGCAAGTCCGCTGTCATAGTGAATTCTTATGAAGAAGCGGAGAAAGTATCAGAAGACGATCTTTTTGTAGTTTGTCAGACTACCATCAAGAAAGACATCCTTGATTCTGTATGCGAAGCTTTTACAAAAAACAACAAGAGATACCATGTGGAGAACACTATCTGCAACGCTACTTCCAAACGGCAGGAAAGCACCTCCAAAATAGCTGAAAGCAGCGATCTGGTATTGGTGATAGGTGATAAGTCCAGTTCCAATACCCAGAAATTATACACCATTGCAAAAAACAAGATAAAAAATGTATTTTTTATTGAAAAAATACAAGATTTACCGTTGCAAGATATTGAAAAATGTAATAAAATAGGTGTAGCTGCGGGCGCTTCGACGCCTGAAAGCTTAATTAAGGAGGTTATTGCTACCATGAATGAAAAAACCACAATGAGTATGGAAGAACTGCTCAAAGAAGAAAATTATGATTTAGACGGAGCTATGCGTCTTCCAAGACTCCACGAGATTGTTAACGGAACTGTGCACCAGGTTACTGACAAGGGCATCATCGTTGACATGGGATGCAAGAAAGATGGCTTGATCCCAAAAGA
>JAEEGL011461378.1_pt1 | contig 18809 bp, 14 predicted proteins | sample 9134231 | NCBI WGS metagenome assembly JAEEGL01 (sample SAMN16246548, study PRJNA631951) | gut metagenome | biome: gut microbiome; feature: rumen; material: fiber-attached | host: Bos | place: Iran: Karaj | collected 2018-10 | reverse complement strand
TGTCTGTGATCGTATTGTTATATGCGGGTTTATTATACCATTTGACGCCGCTATCGGTGAAGTCGGTGTCGACGCCGTAAAGATCTACAAAACTATAATAATTACCGCCGTAGCTGTTTTTCCATATCATGAACTCCGCTTTGATAAGGACGTCGCCCGCTGCAAGCGTCGGAAGGTCGCTTTCCACTTTGAAATAAGAACGGTTTATTCCTCTGCCGTCACCAGTGCCAGTGCGCAAAAAGTCCTGATTCCAATAATTAGTATAAGGATAACCCGAACAGACGGTGTTGTCCGCTATATTGCTGCGGCCGGTGCCGCTTGAAACGGTCGGGTCGATATAAATGGGGTATTCTCTCGTTTCATCGGTAAGCCATTCGTAAGACGGAGTATAGGTAATTATATATTTTCCGTTCTGACCGCTCTCAAACGTGACTGAAATATCGTTTGAATAGGCGTCGGCGGAATCATACATATTCATTGGAAGGATCGTAAAGACATCTTTTCCTTCCGCATCTCTGAAAGAAACGCTTCCGTCCTCGTTTGCCGCCGCAAAAAGACCTTCCGCGGTTATTTCATATTTATAAGAGACAGGCGCTTCAGGACATGCGTATAAAACGACGTCCTCTTTCAGCCTGTCAGGCCTCAGCGTATAACGAAGCGCTGCACTGCCGTCGGCATTTTCATATACTATGCGCGAGATAAGTTTATTTCCGACATCCGTTGCGAATACTGGTTCGTATTTGCCCGCGAACTCTTCGTAAGGAACGACGCGCGCCACGGCTTCTGGCGCGTCCAAAAGTCTTATTTCGAGTGAATACCCGTTTTCAGATATTACGACCGGCTTTTCTTCTGAGAGATTCGCGGGAAGCTCCGCAATAAATGAATTGGCAAGGTTTTTATATACGCTTCCGTATTTGCCTTCGGCCAAAACCAATGTGTTGTCTATATCTTCCCATTTTTCGTTCTTTAAATAGTGAACGGGTTCTCCGTACAAAACGGCGACAAAAAGGCCGTCTTCGGCAAAGAAGTGTTTTACAGATCTCTCTCGCAGATCTGTCTTTTCCTCATAAATCTCTATATTCTCAACAGACTCTGATTCGACGGAGGTAACGGCCGCCAAGAGCTCGTCGGATATAGCGGAACCGTCAGCAGCTGCTGCTTCGGGTTCAAGCGTTACGCCCGCCTCCGCAAAGGCCTGCAGACCAAAACCCATGGCAAGAACCGCACATACAAGAATGGCCGCTATCTTCTTTAATAACTTGATGTTAAACATTTTTTCTCTATCCTTTCAGATATTTAATTTTTTCATTTGGCAAATCTTTTGATAATTTGTTGAGTATCTTCATTATACATAAAGATTATTTTTCTTTCATTGCATAGTCTTTTTATGTGTTTTCCATAAATATATTCTCCTATATACGTTCAACATTTTTAAATTAAAACGATTAATCTATATTAATTTGATATTTTTTTGCCTGTAGGTTAAACAGATATGCATATCTCCCATTCATCTTGATCAACTCTTGATGAGATCCTTCTTCAATAATTTGTCCGTTCTCTAAGACAAGAATCCTATCTGCAAGTGTAATACTTGATAATCTGTGAGAAATCAACAATGCACTTTTATTCCTGGATAATTTCGAGAAATCTTTAAAAATCTGATGTTCTGCAATAGGATCAAGCGCAGCGGATGGTTCGTCAAGTAGTATGATAGGAGCATTTCTGAAAAATGCACGAGCGAGTGAAATTCGTTGCCACTGTCCGCCAGACAATTCCTTTCCCTGAGCATCAAACCGTCTGGTCAGATTCTCGTCTATCCCATTATCCCAGTTGTTCACGAAATCACTTGCATTGCTTTCATCACAAGCTTGCTTAATTGCCTTGTCATCATCTATTCTGGTTAAATCGGATAGTGCAATATTCTCACGCAAACTAAAACTGTATCTGACATAATCTTGAAACAGGACGCCGAACAAAGCGCGTAATTTGACAATATCATAATCTTTATTGTCTATTCCATCAATTAGTATCTGTCCGTCGCAAGAATCATAGAAACGGCATAGCAATTTGACAATAGTGCTTTTCCCGCTTCCGTTCAACCCTACAAGTCCCACGATTTCACCAGGATTAATAACAAAAGAGCAATGACTAAGCACAGCGTTTTCTGCATTCGGATAGTAGAAGGATACGTCTTTAAACTCTATTTTGGGATTTTTTGACGGAACTCTTGTTCCTCCTTTTTCGAGTAATGGCTTCATTTCTACAAAAGAACGAACATCATTCAATTCCTTTGAGTTTTTTCCAAACATATTAATTCTGTAACACAATGAAGTGAAATCCGACCTGAATTGTGCTAATAATGAGATATAATATGCAACATCGCCAACCTCGATTTTTCCAGCAATAAGTCTCGCAATTGACAGTACGTAAACAATCACCTCATTAATTGTCAAAAGAACAAGTGACACAATATTGATGAGGCATACTTTAGTGTTTTTTGAATGAACTGCTTTATCCCAATAATTCCATGTTGTTCTATAAAGAAAAGAAAAATAGTCACTCAAATGATATAACCTTACTTCTGAACGAGCGCCTTCAAAAAACAAATCCTTATAATACTCTAGTTTTCGATGAGATTTTGCATGCTCTTTCTCGAATTGATAGTCCATACTTTTTATTCTTTTATCACCGATAATTGAAGGAATGCAGAGTACAAGGATAACAGGAATCAGCCATGGAGCGAAAGTAATCATAAGAGATAATGAGATAATAAGTCTAATCGCTTTTTGAAACATATCAAAAACGAATGTAACCATAAGTTTGGTGGAATAGATTAGTGACCATGAATTGTTAAGCTTATCATTTAAATCACTTGAATCAAAAAAAGCAAGATCTATTGACGACACCTTATCAATCATTATATTGTCAAGATAGTAATCAATTGCGTCATTGTATTTAAATGTGACTAAATCTGATAATGTGTCAAGTAGCTTTTGTACAAGCATTACCGCACAGTATAGTGCTGCTAGAATCCATATTCTTTGCAAAAAAGGTTTGAAATCTCCTCCGATTGCTTCAACCAGAGAGTTGATCAATTCGCGCCAAAGAAATATAGGAAGGTATGGAAGTATTGATATTGCGAGTGAAAGAAGCAACTTCAAGACAAAATACTTACTTGAAGCGGCAAAGATAATTTTGGAGGCATAGCCAATGTTTACAAAGTATTCTCTTATCTTATTCATTGCTATAATTCCCCTTATATTTTTCAGCCTGTATGCGGTACATTTCTGCATATTTGCCGTTTTTATGCATCAATTCCTCATGCGTTCCAAATTCAATAGCAATACCATTATCAAGCAGAACGATTTCATCAACCATCATTATGCTGGACAGCCTATGTGAAACAAGAATTCCTCCCTTATCTTGACACAATTGCTTGAAGGACGAAAAAATGTAATCCTCCGCTTCAGGATCAAGTGCTGATGACGGCTCATCAAGGATAATGAACTGAGATTGCCTGAAAAAAGCGCGCGCAAGTGCGACTTTCTGCCATTGACCGCCGGAGAGTTCCACGCCTTTGTCGTTGAACTGTCTTGTCATATCCGTTTCCAAACCTTCATTTAATTCGTCTATGATTTTGTCAGCACCCGATGCCACTGCCGCTGCTTTGACAGAGTCGAAATCATCCTTTCTGTCGATATCAGATATAGCAATATTCTCCCGAAGCGTTAGCGAATAGCGATTGATGTCTTGAAAACAAACGCCAAATAACTTATGAACTTCATCAAGTGGATAACTACAAATACTTTTTTGATCAAGCAAAATCTCACCAGACTCTGGTTCATAAAATCGTAACAAGAGTTTAATTACCGTTGTCTTTCCGGCACCATTAACGCCAATTAATGCAATTTTCTTTCCACTTCCGATTTTGAAGGACAAATCATTAAGTGTGTATTCATCATTTCCCGGATATTTGAAGTATACATTGCGAAACTCTATTTCTGGATACTGAGGCACATGGTTTGTGCCCTCGTCTTTAATCGTATTCTCATAATTCAAAAAATTAATATACTGAATAACATGTGGGACGTCAATTTCAATTTGGCATGCCAGATCATCAATGATTGAACGAAAGTTTTCCCCAGATGTTTGTGCCAATCCTATATATAAAGCAAAAGTTCCGATTGCCATACTACCTAATAGTAACGAATGAACTGACAAAACTATAATTACTACAATTCCGCCATAAGTTAAAAGTGATGTGAGAAATGACAAAATGGATCCTTTGGCAAAGAGTTTCGAGCGTTCATTTCGTATTCTGTCCCATAAATCGTTAAATTTTTGCTTGAAATACCCCGAAAGGTTATAAAGACGCAGATCCTTAGCTGCATAGTTTCTAGTCAGGAGTGATTTATAATAGTCTTTTTTTCTAGTTTCTGGAATATTACTGATTGACCATTCATCCACCTTTCTCTTATGCTTGTAAGAAATGATAGCACCTGGTATATAAGTTGCCATGAAAATAATCCCAACCAGCCAGTTATATGAAAGAAACATAGCAAGACCTGAAATAAAAGTGATAACCCTGATAATGATACCTACTGCCCAAAGCATATTTCCTGTAATGTAGGTTCCGCTTGTTTGAGCAGCATTCAGCGCGTCACTATTTGATGGATCATCAAAAAAAGCCGTGTCGATCTGTGCCATCTTTTGCATGATTGCCATATCCATTTCATAGAAGGCCTTGCGCTCTATTTTTTGATATATAACAGAATTCACTTGCACAATTAGCGAAACAAAAACCTGAAGGGCAAGAAATATAACAAGATATACCCAAACAAATATACTTAAAACCCTTGTCTGGTATATGACGGTCAACTCATCTAAAATCAACTTCCAAAGCCATACGCTGATAAGAGGAACGGTGTATTGCATTCCAACTAATAACCAATACGCGATTCCACAAAATAAATCTGTTTTGAAAATAAGTTTAATTAAAAACCATTCGGTCTTAATCGTGTTTTTAATTGTTGCTTTCAACGATTATACTCCCCCTTTTACACTTATTCTTCTCATACGGTTAATTACTGCTTTTAATTCTTGCTTCCGGGGAAGATCAAGAAAACGTTCGGTAGTAATAAAATAATTAGTAAAAACCATATCAAGGCCTTCTTTATCAATTGATTTATATAGGTTATCAATTTGTTTATCAATATCGATTATTCGATCATTATTGTGTATTTCTAAATAGCGAAGCATATATCCTAATGTGTCAAGTTGATGCTTTGTCACAATGTTATACAAGCAATGTATATCAATGCACTCATCGCCTATAGTAATAAACCCCATATCTGATACCTCTAGTTTCTCACTTCCACTGCCTTCGTGATAAGAAGTAAAACCGTCAGAGTAAAACTTTCGATTTTGCTCCCATTCTGCTGATTTAGGCAAACTAGATAATACGCCGTGCAATGCATATATTTTTTTGGCTTTTGTCGTTACATCTTTAATTTGAAAATCGTCCATAAGATAAATTTTATCAGCAATTGCAAGATATTCTCCACTTCCTCCAATAATGATAATGGTAGATACTCCTTTTGTCTTAAAGAGTTCTTGCACTCGCTCCGTGAATGGTATTATCGGTTCCTTATCGATTAATTCTCTCATCATCTCATCACGTATCATAAAGTTTATAGCACTCATATCCTCGTCTATTAGTAGGAGTTTAGCGCCACAATCTACCGCCTCGATGATATTCGCCGCCTGTGAAGTTGAGCCAGAAGCTTGGTCAGTCGAAAAAAAATGCGCATCATTTCCTTCGGGTGACCATTTAAAAAATGGCGTAATATTTAAACTTTTTACACTTCGTCCCTCCTCGGCAGAAACTATCATAGCCGTGTCGTCTGTAATACATAATTCGCGACCATCTCCTAAATAATGGTCATATATTCCTGCTGATATAGCCCCTAGTAAGGTGGACTTTCCTGAATACCCCCCCCCCGTTATTACCGTGACACCACGTTTGATACCCATACCACAAATGCCGCAAATTATGATTTCATCATCTTTTGGTGATTGAAATGGCACTGCGTTTTTCATGGGCAATGAGGTTCCTTTTGAACGTGGTAGAATACTACCATTAGCAATAAATGCACAATAATTACTATTTTTCAGCCAAGCACGAATCTCAGATTGTTTTTCGGCAAGAAAAAGCGCATTGCTCAGATTTTGAAGATCAAATTGAGCAACAAACTTATCAATAGCATCTGGGAGATTGTAGCAGAGCATCTGTACTACTTTGCGAAGCTTATTCTTTGGTAGTTGAACCTGCATACAGATACAAAGGCACACTTGTGGCGGGCGAGAAACTCCGTCATTGAGTAGATAAATAGCATTTCCGTTTCCGTTCTCATAGTCTTTTTGCGGACAAGTAGCAAAATAGGCTGTATTTCTTGTTATAACCTCGCTACTAGGATGATATAGATAATATTTGCCGTTTTCTTCATCTGGTCTGGAACGATTACATAAAGCGACATTAAGCTCATCGATATAGGGTTCAAATACTCTAAGACAATGGTCTGCCGCAGCCGAAGATACGGTTTCAAACCCTAGTTTTTTTATTGGAATATGCCATATCAAGGTCGGTTTTGCCAAAGCACATTTATTTGTTATATCTATCTTGAGCATAATATCGTTATGATAATAATTATTATCATAATCTTTATACTGCATAGAATTGTATGGATAAACGATGACTTCTCCGTTATAAATCTCTTTGTATGTTGTAGTATCATTCTTCATTTGCAATAAATAATACTTGAGACGCTTCATATATTCATCCTTCTAGCAAAAAATATACAACTATCTATAAATAAAACTTTTTTTACATATATCTAGGCGCAATGATAGGAATAAGTTTTAGAGATTATTTAATGTAAAAAGTTTAGGTTTTATAGCAATGTCCATTATTTTGCTTATCAATTGCTGCTGCTTGTCTTTTGACATCGGCACTTTGCGAACAAGTTCCAGAGGGCGGTTTACAACTGTCTCTTGCAATAACAACATTAGTGCTTGTTTGATTAATACTATCTTTATAAAAATTCATTTTTTAGCCCTTTCTTTTCCTATCATTGCGCTCTATCACTATTGGATAATTGTTACGCCCTCAGGAATAGTTAAAGTATCTATCATATCCTTGTATAAATCTTCTATTATTTCTTTATTATATAGCCTACATTTTGTTTTGGGCTTATACTTTATAGGTCTAAAGCTCTTCATAGGGCGCGAACAATCAGGGCTTATAGATTTGTTTGACTCATAATCTGAAATAAACATCGAGTTAATATCTCTACCGAATTTATTGCTAAACTTTATTTCAATATTTCGTATTCCATGTAACAGTTCTTTATCCCTGGATATACAGCATATAGTATAGTTAGGATTAACAATATCAAATATTAATTCTACTGATCCATAACCATAAATATTTCTGTTTTGAATATCAAACGGCAAAGAAATACAAACAAGTTCCGCCGATTCAACTTTTTGACTAATTGAAAATAACCATTGTTTTATACTTCTATTATCTTTGAATATTCTCAAGTTTTGTATGTGATTATCATTATTATTCTGGTAATGAGAAACAAAATAACAGTTTATACCATCTCGTTGAAATAAGCTTTTCAGCTTTAGTTCTAAAGATATCTGTTGATTATAGGAAGATAATCCACAGATAAGTATTACCGGTTTCGTAAACTTTATTGTTTTTGATTGATAATTAAAATATTCAGAATCAGTATTAAAAAAAATATAATTAATGTTATATTTCATAACTTTTGAATTCTTATATCCAATTGGAACAGCTAAATACACTTCCATTTTTTGATTACGACATTTGTCAAGAACATTAATTATCAAATCATTCGGGAAATCTTTCGGCGGTATAATATATACTTTACAATCTTTAGGGATTTCATCTATACTGCTAACCAAAGAAATTTTGTAATGTGAGCGGTAATTGTTTGTTTTATGATTATCTTTAAACATAAATAAACAATCAATTTCGATTCCCAAAAGGATATCAGCATTTTCACATATACTTGACTCAAAATATGATGTTGATATAATCAAAACATTCATTTAACCCTGCCCCTTTGATAAATATAAATATTTTTTTAAATAAAAACTACTTTTTCTGCAATAAAAAATCAATAAGAAATCATTGCAAAAATATGTAAAAAGCATGAACTTATTTATCACGTAACAATATTGCTAATAGTGTTTTTGTCTTTTTAAGAATTCGACTCTATAATGCGTCTAAATGAGTTTAATATATTTCGTTTTCTTGCATTACACAAGTTGTTCTTTATTTCGACAGTCTCATCATAATAATTACCTGAAATCTCTGCAATACACATACTACAATACCGTATAGCCCAACAGCTTTTGCATTTTTCTTCGCCTATAATACCAATATTAACTATATTGTATATCGACGAGTAATTTATGCCATTATTGACATCTCCAAAGCAGCAAATATCATTAAGTTCACATACTTTCTCACACGGGAAAAATTTGCCCTCTGTTGAAACAAATAGTTTCTTTGCTACCGGAACACATGGTCCAAAATGATGATATACACTAGGTAATGCTGACTTATCACCGTAGATTTTTTTATGTATGTTAAACACTTCATCCTTTTCCTTGTCAATTAAAAATTGATATTGTGAATTACTGATATTTGGTATTTCATCAAAAATTAAATCTAATCCTTCTGTATTAATCATTGACATAGATAATTTGCTTTCTTTTATTTTCATTTCATTAATGAAGAAATTTTTTATCAAAGTTATTTCTGATAAAGGTGTTATTACAGAATTAATTGAAATATAACGTTTGTAATAGTTTGGCATTACTCGCAGTATTGCAATTAAGTTTCTTTTTACTATATCAAATGATCCCATCCCATATTTGTTCTTTCTGAATCTATCATTAATATCCTTTGGGCCATCTATGCTTACTGTAATATAGACATTGTGTTGTTTTAAAAAACTACAGCGATTTAAATCAAGCAATAAACCATTTGTCGTAATTGTAAAAGTAATTTCTTTAACATTGAAGATTTTTTCGGAATAAAGGATAACTTGTTCAATTAAATCAAAGTTTAACAACGGTTCACCGCCATAAAATGATATTGTAACACTGCTTGAGTCTTGTGAATGATGGAAAAACAAGTCCAACGCTTTTTTAGCCGTTTCAAAACTCATATCATTGGGCGAATGGCTTCTTTCGTAGAATCCGTCTCCAGCATAAGTACAATACCTACATTCCAAATTACAATTCTTCGACGCTTGGAGTATTAACTGTGAAGCGGAATGATCAACGTAGGCTTTAATCGAATCATAATCTAGCAACTCGATTTTTCTAATACTACTTTTGTTAAAATATCCTTTTGAACGCAGATCTGAAATGCGAGCATAATGGCAAACTGATAAATCGCCTTTTAATAGTTTTGAAATCTGCTCATACAAATCCTTATCTATAGATATAATGCTATTTTTGTTCGTATCATAGTAATAGTATTTTTTATTGTGCATAAATAGTGTCCCTAATATTTCTCTATTGTCATTACTCCGCATAGTTTCAACCCTCAAAATTACTGTATATATAGTATTCTTTGTTTGTTTTTAGCATCTCGGTTTTCCCATATGCTATCATTCAATATAATAATTTCTCTTGCGCATATGTTTCTATTATTTAGAATACTCAACAATCTATTGTTTATTATATCTTTTTGCAAAAGAAACCCTGTTTTTATTCTTAGATAAATTATCAATTTTTGTTTTTTAGATTCATAAACACAATAAAACCTTTCAATAGGGTTATTCATTAAATTGTTAAGTATATTTATTGACTCAAATAAATTGTAACCACTTATTTTAAAGCCATTAAAAGTATAATATTCGTTTTTTCTTCCGCTTACTGTCCTAATGATTCTATGTGTATTTCCACAAGGACATAACGAGGCGTTTTCAATAATTATTTCATCATTTAGATTATAACGAATCAAAGGCATCGCAAAATTATGCAAGCTCGTAACAATCGCTTCACCCTGCCCAACTAATGAAAACCTATTATTTGATAAACATTCAACGAAAACATTATCCTCCATGATATGCATATTTCCATATGGACACTCAAGTGCTATTCCATTTGTTTCCTCTGCACCATACATATTTGCGACAATTATTTTATACATATTATTGACTGTCTTTTTTAGTTCATCAAAAAGTATTTCGCCCGAACACTCAATATATTTTAATTTTTCTGGCGGTTCTAAATCATACTGCTTCATTATTTCAAGCAATCTTTCCAATATGTACGGCGTAGTATACATCCATTCCGGATTAAATTGTTTTATTCTTTGATACAATTGAAGATAATTGTTTTGTAAGTTCGCTTTGTTAAACGAAATAATATTCTTTTCTTCGTGACATATCAAGTCTTTCTTTGCAACAGCATCATCAAATAACTGGATGTTAAAATTAGCTTGACGAGATAATGGCGTAATAGAATAGAACTTTTTTCTTAATCGCCAAGACGGCATAGTAGAATTATAAAAATCCGATCGATCCCAATATACACTAATTGGCACACCACTTGTTCCAGATGATTTCTTAATCAGCAAATCATTAAAACTCTTTCCATGATATTTTTCTGATAAGAACGCATATTTTTCTGCTTGAAGAGTTTCACGCGACAATATCGGCCACTGTGTAATATCTATAGGATTGGTTATTCCATATTCTCGAATTCGTCTCTTATAAAAGTCGCTGTGCTCAGATGCATGTTCTAAAACTTTAACAAGTCTTTCATTATTATTATGCATTTGAATCCTCCGACATATCATTAAGAATGAGATCTATTGCGTTTGTTATTTGAACACAATTATGAAGTATACTTGGCATCATACAATCATCTGGAATTTGAATTTTAAATTCCGTTTCAAGTTCAATCATAAGAGAAACAAAACTAATTGAATCCATTCCAAGATCGTCAATAAGATCTATGTATTCAAAAACATCCCTATCAATGCCGGAATCGGAAAACAACTTGTTCAGTATATCAATAACTCGTTCCTTAATTGTATTATTAATCTTCTCCATTAGCATTCTCCTGTTTACATTTTCTTGTTTTTTTGCCGTTTTTATTTTTGGCTATCAAGACAATTTTTCTATAAATCCTTGGCATTTCATATGGCATAAGTAGTGGTTTAATAACTCTCACAATTTCTGCATAACTGCATTCTGTTCCAACATAATCACATATCAATTTGGCATTTTCATTATAAACTATACAATCATCTATATCAGTGTTATCAATGATGGTTTTTTCTATCTTCTCTGGAAAAACATTATGTGCATTGATGACAATCATATTATCCATTCTTCCGGTTACATATAATTCACCATTTTTATCTATAAAACCTAAATCTCCTGTATGATGCCACGCTTTGCTTTTAGCATCCGTATTTGTATATCCTGTAAAAAGAGAATTCGACTTGACTAGTATTTCTCCTTGGTTGCTTATTTTAATTGCAACGTTCAATATTGGAATACCCACAGAGTTCCCACTACAGTTTTCTTCTGTCTGAGCTGTTATTCTCGGGCCACATTCTGTTTGGCCATAAACGTTATAGACCGGACGCTCAAAGACTTGCCTCGCTCTTTCTATTGTTTTTTTTGAAATGACATCACCGCATGTATACACAACCTTAACCGATTTTGGGAAGTAACGCGTTCTTACAACTTCACCAACATACAGATCAATGAGCATAGGGTTACAGCAAAGAATTGTCACATTGAAATCAGCAATTGTTTTAAATGCTACTCTTGGGGGAATAACTATTTTTGACAATACAATATCTGCTCCAGTTTTCAAAGCTACAAGCAATTCACCAATTAGCGTAGAGCAATGCGTAAGTTTCTTATTAAGGTAAAAAGCATCTTTACGTGATGGTTTCATATAATCAATAATCGAATCCGCGTTATTATTGATTGCTCTGTGAGATAATGAAACGCCTTTATGCTTTCCAGTCGTTCCAGAACTGAAAATCACTATTGCTTCAGACTCATCGTAACGCTCCTTGTATAAACTTCGTATTGACATCGGTAAAACACATGGCATTTTATTATGCAATGAATACTCTATCAACCTTACTGATAAGGGTTCGACCCCATATTTGCTTTTTATTGTATCTTCAATATAACACGAACTAACACCAGTTTCCAAAAGCATTGATATTGCTGTTTCTGCTGGAGTATCATAATCTATCAAAACGGCACTGTCATTATTCTTCCAAATATTAAGTAGTATTCCCACATACTCGACGGAGTTATTACCTATTATTGCTACTCTACTCATAATACTAATCTCCTACCGAAAGCAAAAAAACACACCTTTTGCGGGTGTGTATCAGAATAAAAACAAAAAACACACCCTGTTCGGATGTGTAAGATATCTAATAATAAAACTATGCCTATTACAATATAGTAGGCGAAACATATGACATCCGAACCCTATTCTTTTTAATCATAGTAATCGCCTCCTTTGAGTAATTTAACTTCTTCTATTTATATAATACAACATTTCTTCCTGATTGTCAATAGTTTTTTATTATTTTTTTCTACGTTTTTACACCTATTTCGTTTGTTATTCTTTAGAATAATTGCCATGGTGTTCAACATAGAATCATCTTAATAATAATCCTTTTGATTTTCGGCATTATTATTAAAGTATGGGATTCTATCGTACTGCAATATCGAATCCGACACAACTCGCTCTCCCGTTTTTATTGCTCGCTACTTCCTTGTTATCCCAGTTAAAATACAGTCTTCGTAACAAGGTAACAACGGTGTAGCAACACGCTGTTTTCAAAATAACGCCCACGTAAAAATAGACGTACTCATGCACACACCAAGATACTAAGCAAGTAAATCTATCCACTCGGTTGCTAAATCCCATCAACTTTATTAGAGTTATGAAAAAGTTGTTATACAAATGTTCGCCGTCCGTTTATATGTCGTGTCCTTATTATCGTACTCGGGTTTTCGTATAATCATAGTATCGGAAATCCGCCGAAACAGATAAAAAGGAGATCAAAACAATGCCGATTGACATAACGTTACTCGACCTCGACCGCATCCCGACCCTCGACGAACTGAAAGCTTTTTTCAAAAAACACGACTGGTCGGCGGTCAAAATATCGGAGCCGTCCTCAAGGGACGCGGAAAAGGCTGCGGAAATGAAAGAGATCAAAAAATATATCGACGCGGAATTTGAAAAGATCGCCCGCGAAAAAGGCCTCGGCGCGCCGTCGAAATACTTTAATAACAAAATAAGCGTAAAGGGCGAGGGCGGAAACGTTTTTGAAAACCAGGGCAATCCCTTTATGGCGCTAAGAGACGGAACGGAAGATCTGGTGGCAGACGCGGTTTACGAAATCGGCGTCAATCACGAGGATATCCTCGACGCCGTATTCAGCCGGTTCGACTTCTCCGATCCGGATTTTCATAAAAAAGCCGACGACTTTTTACATAACGCCGTCGGAACAATGCTTGACGTTATGGAGTATGAAAAGCTCGCAAAGCTGATTCACGAAACGTCGGCGTTCGAAGATTTCAATCAAAGCGTCAAGCCGAATTACCGTGCCGAAGATCATGAACGCGGATGGTATCACCTCGATACGAAGCACCCTACGCTTCCCGATCCCGACGTAGAGCAACTTATCCGCGAGCAGCATCCGAAAACTGAGGATATCGCCATTGCAAACGTAACGGTCGAAGAATACTGGAAAACGCTCGACGAAAAGGACAGAATAATTCTTAAAATGCTTATGGACGGATATACGCAAAATGAAGCCGCAAAGGCCGTCGGTATGTCGAACAACGGCGGCGTTTCAAAAAGACTTGCGAGAATCCGCGGTGACTTTATAAGAAAAACGGGCGTAAGAATAGAATAAAAGAAAAATATCTTGCGTAATATCAGAGAAAAATTATAATAGTATCTTGCGTTTTATCGGAAATAATGGTATTAACTATCCTGCGCTTTATGAAGTAATAAAAGCTTAAAAAACCAATCCGCCCCTACATAACATAGAGGCGGATTATGTTGCTTTGAGAGATGATTACCGTTATCCTATAAGCCCGGAATAGTCAACCGGCGGCTTTAGATGAATACTCTTGTGAAACTCTATATATCTTTTTACGCTCGACTTGATTTTTGAAAAATCGGAATAGCCCATTTTATTGTCAATTCTGTCAAGCATCAGCATATTGATATATTCGGCGTCTTCGGCTTTTACATTCTGAACGGTATATGTAAATTCATCTTCGTCTTTGTAAAGGTGTTTTCCGAGCAATACCATTGGTTTTGGTGAGATATTCTTTTCAAAAAGGCGTCGGGATTTTATTTCCGTCGGCCATTCATACGGCTTGTTCAATTTGGTTTTTTTATCATACAAACTGAAAAACGGATTGACCGTCACGATCATACGGTTTTTTGAAAGAGGAAACATATAAAAGTTTTCATGGAACAAAGCTTGTGTAGATAAAATGTTTTGGTAAACCGCCTTATTTCCCGTGTTTGTTTCTCTTTCAATCAATCTGATGAGTTCATCTTTTTTAGTATGTTCAAAACCGTCTTTCAGCTTTGATGGCTCCACTTCTGAGGTGAGTCCTATATCGGAAATAATATAATCAACTCCCGATTCAGTACAGTCCCAAAAAGCAAAATATCCTGAATTAAAAATATACGACCACTTCAAGATTTCATAAGTACAAAGCGGATGCTCAGTAACTTTATGCAGATCTTCGGTTTCAACGATCACTTTTATATTGCGGTGCCACCGACTTTCAGCCGTTTCATCTTTGATCTGCAACTCCGTAAAATTCGGGAATAAAGAACGGTAGAATTCCGAAGAGATTCTCTCAAACTCCGCTATCTCTTTCATAGAAACAACGCGAATGGTTTCAAGGAGATAAAAGCGTTTCATCAGCCGCAGTTCTTTTCTTGTCAACGTAATTGCGGAGCCGCTTTTCCCGGTCATCAACTTATCATGAAACAGTTTAGCAAAGGGCGACTCCAATTTATAACCGATATCTTTTTCCAAATCAGCTGGGTAAATCTGTCTTTCCGCAAAAACGCGAAAATTTTTTTGGTTCTGTTTCAGCGTTTTGCTCTTTGTGTCATATACATTTATCGTGTCGCCGAACTCACGTAAAATGAACTGCGGAATATAATGATTGTTTTCGTAGGCCAAATCATTGCCCCCTCTTTTTTTCTTGCCCGGGTCAAAGCGGAAACACATTGTTTTTTCAGCCCGGTTCTATTTCAAACATTATCAACAGTTTTTGAAATGTATCCTGCCCGTCAAGGCAGGTATCACGTAGCCATCCTTTTTCGTTATCCCACTCGGACAGTCCGCGATAGTAAAACTTTTTTTTGCTGTCTTCGATTAAAAATGGCACAATACAGAACCGCAGACATTCCTTCAGCGCGACAAGTCTGCCGACGCGACCGTTGCCGTCTTGGAACGGGTGGATTTTTTCAAACTCTGCGTGGAAAGCGATGATATCATCCACGGTTATATCCCGCTTTGCGTTGTATTCGTCAAGCAACTTTTTCATCCGCACAGGTACGTCTTTCGGCTTCGCCGTTTCACGACCGCCGACCACGTTCGGACGTTTTTTATAATCGCCTACCGCAAACCAGTCGAGCGTCGAATCTTTGGTATCGTGCTTGAGAATATAGTGCAGTTTTTTGATGATGTCTTCGGAAAGCACCTCGTCCGCCGAATCGATGACATAATCGACGGCGCGGAAATGATGAACCGTTTCAAGCACGTCGTCCACCGGTACGCCGTCGCCTACATTCAGCGTGTTTGTTTCAAAGATCAACCGCGTCTGATCCTCGGTAAGCCTGCTTCCCTCAATATGGTTGGAGTTATATGTCATTCGCACCTGCAACTCGTGATAAAGCCCACCGGAAATTTTCGCCTCTTTTTCTTCCCGCAGCGTTTGCAGGATCGGATTGCTTGATATTTCCCGGCGCAACTCTTCGGGAGCACACCCGAAAAACGCGGCGAGTTTTTCCATAACGCCTCGTGAAAGCTTCTCGCCTTTCGCGATCTTTGCAACCGTCCGTGAAGAAATACCCAACAGTTTTGTAAGATCGGAACGTCCGATATTTCGTTCGTTCAGCTTCTGTTCCAAACCATTGTATGAAAACATAGTATGACCTCTCTTTCATCTTTACTTATTATAGCATAAAAAATAAAAAATGTAAAGATAGATTGCTGAGTTTTTCAAAAAAGTAAAGATGTGAAGCTGCGTTATCTACTGTTCTAATATAAAATCATCATTTTTAATCGTTAAAGTAATCTGGTCGCAACGAAATTATTCCTCCGTATATGGCTTTTGCGGCTTTGTAATTATTTTTTAATAAAATCTCGGCGCCGATCTATGAAAAGATCGGCGCCGTTTTTTTGTTTTCGAAAAATCTTTCATACTTTTTTCAAAAATAAGGAATATTTTAAGCCCGGTTATCCCGTTATATAACAGAGGAACGGAAACGTTTTTAATATGGCATACAATCAGACCGGCTCTTTTGCCGGTCTTTTCTTATGCGAAAAAACAAATAGGAGGAACGAAAAATGGAAAAGCATTTTGACTCAAGTTGACCCGCTGAGGGAGCCGTCGGAGGTGTACATCCGACGGCGTTGTCGCAGCAAGCATCGCGTTTGGATGTACACATCGCAAACACCTTGTCAGGGGATACCCCTGAAACCCCATCAAAACAGAAAAAAGAAAAGAGGAAACAAAATGAAACAAAGCAAACGAATCAATTTTTGGCTCGGCGAGAAAGATCTCGCCAAACTTGATCGGCAGGCAAACGAAGCAAAACTGACCCGTTCAGAATATATCCGTAAGCTCATCCGCGAGGCAAAGATCCTGCCTACTCCGGACGTGGACTATCTCTCCTACGCAGATGAATTTCAGCGGTTAGGCACGCTCTTCAACGATTGCGTAAAAGAGTACCATTCGACCGGCGAACTCGATCAGGTCCGCGCCGAAGCGGTTTGGTCAGAGATCAAAGAAAAGGCGGACCGGCTGCGGAATGAACTAATCGAGAAAACGGTCGATCTGAAAGTGGAGGCGCTGCATGGTAAGGAATGATGATCACTATATCGGTGTAAGAATGACCGAAGAAGAACGAGCCGATTATGATGACAAACTCAGCAAGACCTATTACACCGGCAAGCTCTTTTTGCGTAAACTTCTCGATGGAGAAGATCTGCGAGAGAAAGCGCCGAAAGAAGAAAACGATACGAATCATCAGTTGTTCCGGATTGAAATGAATTGCTTTCAGCTCTGGGCAGGCAGAGAGACACCGGTCAAGCAATCACAGATCTATTATAAAAGATACCGCTATCTTGAAAAGTGTATGGCAGATATCAGAGACATCGTGTATTCCGCCCACCTTTGGGAAAACGACTGACATTAATTTTGAACACAACACGGCAAGCTGTTTGCCGGTCATATATTAACCTTCTCAATTTCCCAAAAACAGCAAATAAAAAATGAGGAGGTTTTTCGATGAGTACGAAAACCAAAAAGACGACCGAGAAAGTCGAGAAAGAAAACGACGTTATTACGAATGACAAAACCGACACCATTGTTGAAGCCAATACCCCGAAAGCGAAGTCGCTCATCATCAAACTTGAAGACCTCGTCCCGTTCAAAGATCATCCGTACAAGGTGATCGAGAATGAGAGCATGATCGAGTTGACCGAGAGCATCAGCGTTCACGGGATTCTGAACCCACTGCTTGTCCGTCCGCTTGAGGGCGAGGACGGCAAATATGAGATCATTTCCGGTCACCGCAGATTCTTCGCCGTGCAGAAGCTTGGCATAAAGAAAGTTCCTTGCACCGTTCATTTCATCGACCGGGACGCCGCAACCGTGATGATGGTGGATTCCAACTGTCAGCGCATAGAACTGCTCCCGTCGGAAAAGGCGTGGGCGTACAAAATGAAAATGGACGCGATGAGCAGGCAGGGCAAAAGGACGGATTTAACTTCCAACCCAGTGGGTGGGAAGTTGGACGGAAAAGAAACGGCAGAGATAATCGGTGAGCAGGTCGGAGAGAGCCAAACGCAGGTGCGCCGCTATATCCGCCTGACCTATCTTGTTCCCGAACTCTTGCAGTATGTTGACGAGGGCAAGATCGGTATGCGCCCCGCTGTTGAGATGTCCTATCTTGACGAAGAAATCCAGCGCGATATCGTTGACCGTATCGACGAAAGTGGTGGCGAGGTCTTCCCGTCCCACGCGCAGACGAGGCGCATCCGCGAGAAAGCCGCCGAAGGCGAGATCACCTATGAGGATATCGAGAAGATCATGGACGAGCCGAAGCCCAATCAGGCGGAAAAGGTTTCGATCAAACGGGCTGACCTGACAAAATATTTCCCGTCGTCCTACACGCCGGAGCAGATCATCAAGTCCATTCTCGGCATCCTTGAAACACAGCGTCAGCGCGAACAGCAGGAGCTTCAGAGAAAGGAGCGCAAACGTGACGATTACGCCCGCTGATCGCACATTTGCAAGGGTGAGACAATATGAGTAAAATCTTATCGAACGATCCCGATCTCTGCTTCGCCGCGCTCAAGCTGCTTGAGCAGTTGAATCACGACGGGCACATCCCGGCGTATATGTTCCGCAACATCATGAACGACTACGCGGGGATCGTTG
>JAEEGL010636604.1_pt1 | contig 18809 bp, 9 predicted proteins | sample 9134231 | NCBI WGS metagenome assembly JAEEGL01 (sample SAMN16246548, study PRJNA631951) | gut metagenome | biome: gut microbiome; feature: rumen; material: fiber-attached | host: Bos | place: Iran: Karaj | collected 2018-10 | reverse complement strand
CAGAAGCAGAAGGAGTGAAAGAAGAGGATGAAAGCTATCTGAAATGTAGAAGTTCCTACTGAAATTTTTGTTAAAATGATTACTAGGGATTAATTAATTTCTAGAGAACTGTTTCATCTGTTCGATTTTTTTCTTCTTTTCTTCGAGTTATTCTTATTTTTTATTTAATTTATTGAATTCGGATTTTAATTCATTTTTCATCTGTTGTTTTCTGTATGAATTAGAAAATCTATGAGCTTCGTCACGTAACTTAACTAAAAATCTATCTGCTTGATCATAAATTAATGGAATTTCTTCTATATCAAAATCATCATCTTTAAAACGATAAATTTTTTCTCAAACTAATCATTCATATCAACGTTTTGATGTTAATCATATTCAGCTTTTTTTTCTAGCTTCTCATTTTCACAATGAAACAAAATCAACTTGTTTGAATATTTTTTGAAATTCTACGAATTCTTTACATAAATCTTTAACCACATTTAACTGCCCTATTCATCAATCTAAAACGAAAACATCAGGATATTCAGATTTATCTTTTCATAAAAATCTTCTTTGTATAACTTCTTTTAATGAAGCGTAATCATCGCTTTTCTCTGAAACGGATTTAATTTTATACTTACGATATTTCTTTTTATATGGTATTCATCATATAATGCATGACAATCATCAACTTATCCAATCTCCATTCATGTGTGAAATATCTATACACTCTATATAATTTGGAAAATTGTTTAACTTATAACGTACTTGTAATTGCTCAAGTAACTGGTTATGTAATCATGGTCATTGTAAAGTAGAAGATATAACATAAGAATCAAAAAATCATTCCAACATATTTATTAATGCCGTTTTTTCTTCTTTGTTAAAAGATATTTTATCAGAAAAAGCTAAAAGAGAAAAAGCAGAACCTCAAGTAAATGTAGTTTTATCTTGTTGAATTAAATCTCAAATCTCTGCTTCAAATCAAGATTTTATCCAATAAATATCTCCATCATCAATCGGTACTTCTTGACGAATGATATCTATGAGCTTTCATTCGTAAAAATTAAGCAAAACACATATATGTGAATAAGCTATTTCTTTTATAGCTAACACATATCATGTTAAATTTTTTCATAGTTCAACATGTTGCTTCTCTACTAATTCTTCTATGTGTGTATAAATATCACGGATTTGGCTAGCCCATTCAAAATTTTGCTTAGATACAGCTTCATCTATCTGAGATAGTAATAGTTTTTCAATTGGCCTAGTATTTCATTTAAAAAATGAGCTAAAAATCTGAAGGTTATCTTTGTATGTATCCTTCAATTGTTGTAATTCAGATTTGTTTTTACATTTTTCACACCATCATCCACATAATCAAAAATAGAAATCTGAACATATTTTTCATTCTTTAAACTGAGAATTTGGACATGTACGATATTTTAATATTGTACGTAAATATTGCATCAGTTTTTTTAATTCCTTTGTGCTGTGTTTTGGTCAAATATATGTAGCTTTGTCGTTTTTTTTATTTCTTGTGGTTAATACCTGAGGGAAATCTGAATCTGTTAATTTAATATATGTATAACCATTTCATCATTTTAACATACAGTTAAAAAAAGGTTTATGTTTCTTAATTAAGTTGTTTTCTAGGTATAATGATTCACTTTCATTAGCTACTACAAAAAATTCTACATTACTTGCTTTAGATACCATTTCTTGCTTCCAAAGTGAGTTTGGAGTAAAATATTGCGAAACACGTTTTTGCAAGTTTTTTGCTTTTCAGATATACAAAATAGTACCTTTTGAATCTTTGAAAAGGTAAACTCAAGGTTCTTGTGGGATATGAGAGATATCTATTTTCATATCTAGAATAATAATAAATTAAGAATCTGATTTTCTTACTTTTTTGACTTCATTTCGTAAATTTTTCATTTTTCATCGATTGAATCAGATAATTATTCAAACATAAATCATACAAATTCATGCTAACATAAATAATAATTGTCGTCTATTCTGATTTGGATAGAATAATGTTGAAATATTTTTTATCCAATAAAATAATCCACATAAAATTCAGATTATTAAAATGTTTTTAAAGAAAAACTTTCGATCAAAAGTGAATGGATAGTCTTTTCTGATAAATATTAATCATCAAATAAATTGGATAATTCGCGATAGAGCAAGAACAGTAATTACCGCTTCTAGGCCAAGATTAAGAACGAATAACACCAATCCATTACACGCAATATTTATAATTAAAGAAAATAACAAAATTACAAACCTTTGTTTAATTTTTCAAAGTCATGCGAGTAAATAAAAGTTAAGACTACTTAAACAGTTAAAAACCAAACATGGTCATAAAATTTGGAGCAATTCTCACGAAAACCTAAACTTTTCCCCGTATAATAAAACTGAGATTTCTTGTCAAAAAACTAAAAACAATCAACCAATTACGATTGATAAAAATGTGAAATGTGTATACATTGTAGATTCAAGCATTTTAAATTTCTCTTTTTCCTTTCTTGTTGAGAGTTCTGTTGCAATTGGAAAAAGTAATGCTAACAATGGACTAACGATAGCAAGAAATATATTTAATAATGAAATCATGTTTGTAAAATATCATGAGGATTCGGCTCATAATCTATTTACCACTAACTGTTGATCCACATTTCATAATAAGGTTCACACATTATAAGTTAAAAACACCCAAAAAGCATATTTAAATTGTGTAGAAATCAGATTTTTGTCTATAGCATCTCTTGGTAATTTTAGTAAATGATTATATTTTCTGAATAATTGTATTAATCAGATAGATATTCATATAACAACTCAAATTATCCACGCTAATGCAAATAGAGAAACATTAAAGCTGGCGAATGTTCGAAATATAATTGAAAATATTAAAACTGAAAATGAATTACAAAATAACATTAATCATGAATTGAAAGTATCTTGAAACGCAACAAAAATTGAATTACTTACTTGAAGTAAATTATATCATAAAAAATAGAATGACATAACCTTGATTACATTTGTAGCCTCTATAGCATGAAAATGATGTATGGCTAATCGTTCAGCATTAAAGAATAACAAACAAAAAATTATTATTCATGTTATCAATTGCATAAAAAATGAAAGTCAAATCGTGTTTTTTATTTGTCATTTTTTACCTTCTAACCGATATTTAGGTAAAAAATATTGTAGCGACTCCGTCAATCAAAGGTCATTATAGCTATACAGCAATGCTACCAAACTGAGAACTCAATAAAAAATTCATACATCTGCTACAGATAGTGTGTTGGATCATACTAATCTAATTAAGTATGATAATGGAGCAGTAAAGATTACAAAAATGTAAGCTCGGAATCATTTACTAATGAGCTTGTGAGAAAGTGTTTCTTCTTGTAATATGTTTTTTTGCATAGATTATAGGGCAAAAATTATTTAATTTTATATTTATTTAATTCTCATGAAACTGCTCAATTAACTTTATTGGTAATTGCTTCATTAAGTTCATCTACTCATTTGTTATAATATCATTTTATATTTTCTTTAGCTCAAGAAAGTCAATCTTTTGCTTCTTCTACATACTCTTGTAAGGTGTCTTCGTAATATTTATTTGCATATCATTTTGCATCGTTTCGTTTTCATGATAAACTATCTGGTACGATATTTTTTGTATCGATTTTTGGTATATTTCAACTTCAGATTAAATTTTGTAAATCTTCTTTTGCATTTTCATTTTCTACGTCCATAAAATTATGAGTCGTATCACATCATGTGATGAATAGAAATCCGAGCAATAAAGCTCAAAATATAACATTTCTCATTAAAATAATAAATCATGTAAATATTACGTGATTCATTATACCATAATCTAAGGTAAAAACAAGACAAACCTAAATCAAAAAATGTCTGATTTTTTTTGACTTTTATAGATTTTAGTATATAATTATTCATATTAAGTCTTTAAATTTCTATAAATGTAAAATGATTAAAAAAATTGATAATATACAACATAATGAAGTGTCTTGAAATTGAGAATGAAAAAAAGAATTGAATGAATTGAAAAAAAATATTAACCAACAAAATAATAAAGTTTCTCCTGGATGAAATAAAAAAATTGAAAGTTGAACTAGGACAGTTACGTTCGAAAATTGAGATACTTACGCATGACAATATGTGAACGGTAAAAAAGAATGACAATGAACTTTTACTTGGAAAAATGTAGGTACGTATAAATGAGAGTGGAAAAATGATAGTATGGAATGACAATGAACCTTTACTTGGGAAAATTGAGATACTTATACATGAGAGTGGAAAAGTGGTAGGAGAGAATGACAATGAACTTTTACTTGAGCAAATTGAAATATTTATACATGAGAATGGAAAAATAATAAAATAGAATGACAATGCACCTTGACTTGTGCAAATTGAAATACTTACACATGAGAGTGGAAAAATAATAAAATAGAATGACAATGAACTTATACTTGGAAAAATATAGGCACGTATAAATGAGAGTGGAAAAGTGGTAGGAGAGAATGACAATGAACTTTTACTTGAGCAAATTGAAATATTTATACATGAGAGTGGAAAAATAATAAAATAGAATGACAATGCACCTTGACTTGTGCAAATTGAGATACTTACACATGAGAGTGGAAAAATAATAAAATAGAATGACAATGAACTTATACTTATGCAAATAGAGATATTTATAAATGAGACTTTAAAAATGGTAAAAAAGAATGACAATGAACTTATACTTGGAAAAACTGAATTACTTATACATGAGAGTTTAAAAACGGTGTGGCCAAAGAATGTAAATGAACACTTGTACGACAAAATTGAGATAAATATGTAGGAGATGTATTAATTGACAACCGTGGAGTACCTATACCTTTTTATAAAGGCTATAAACAGTGGAGGGAGTCGCAAATAAAGTCATGAAACCCTGAAATTAGAAACATGCAGTGAAAATACACAAGCGGTAATGGTTTTCATGAGTATAAATTAACCAATTGATCAATCACTGAAAAATCTAACGATTTTATAACAATGTATGGAGATAAAAAGCCTGATGAAAATCGATCTCCTGAAAGAGGAAATATAGAATATACGGTTAATTATCACTCTGCTAACAATATTGAATATAAAGTCTCTAGCTGGAAATGAAGACATATTAATCGAAAGTTTGACTGAAAAAACTATATATTTAAAGATAGTGTATGAAAACAATTAAAGATTCCTTCTTCTTCCAACTTTGGAGAAAAGGCCGCTCTTCATGCAGCTAATTTAATAAATTGTATTAGATATTTTAACGAGACCAAACATTGAAATGGAAAATATAGATATGATGATAAAAATATATATTCTACATTAATATATTATACTTGATATTCTTTTTGATGATGAATATCTTATCATGAAACACGCCATGAAACGAATGGAACAAATTTATGTGAAGATATACCGAAACATTTTTGATGAATTAAGTGATGACAACTTGGTACTTGGTTAAATAATGCAAAATGGTAATAATGTAAAAATCTGTTATTTATTATTTATCTGTTTTTATGTTTGTATTTTAAATATTGTTATTCACTATTTTCAGACGAAATAGCATCTGTAGGTACTGGTTGCTCTTCTTCCCACTGCTCCCGTCCCTCATCATTATCCACGAATGATCAGTTGTCACTTGTTACAAATTCAAGTAATTTGTTTATAAACCTAAGAAACTCATTTGATTCTTTAATGGCTGGATACCATTCATCTATTATATTCTCTGTGAGAATCTCAATATCATTAGAATCATTATTTACTTCTCTCATAAGAGAACCAGATTCCCACTTATATTTATCAAAATTTGCATCAGGGTGTAATCTACCAGTAGCCTTTTTTCAAATTGGCTCTTTTTTCATGTTGTATTTTAACCAATTGATTAAGTTTGCTGTACGTATTCATTCTTTCAGATTTGTAAATTCGATATTCAGTCCATCTATTGTAATTTTTTCTCTTGAGCTATTTCCTGCTTCTTCAATTGATATCTTTGTTTCTTCTCACCAACTATTTATAGTTGAATTTTCGATATCGTATTGCAACTGTAATCTTCTATCACTCCGATCCACCTGAGGAAGTCTTTCTCTTATTAATTCATTTATTATTTGAGTTAAATCTGTTACTTGTTTTTCTCACTCTGTAAGTTTCTTAATTTCTTTTTCATGCATAAGAGGTATAATTTTGTAAGTATCTATATCAGAGAGTACTTTCATTTTTTTTATATGTTTTTTTACGTCTATCTCTATATCATCTTTTAATGACTTTCGGCGCGCCATCATACCATGAGAAATGCCATCCACTTTTCAATATCCATCGATTTGCAGAAGACACTTTTCAAGAGTAGTTGTTATAATATCGCATGACACCCTTTTAGCTAATTCTTTTTGCAAAGCATTTCAATGTATCCACCGATATTTCAGAGACTCATCTGACGTATCATCATTTGTCTTAAATTTTAAATTTTCAAGTAAATTTTGATAAAAACTTACGAATTCATTGTCATTTAATAGAAAATCAAATCACTTCCATTCTGACGTTTTTATTGAATCAATATCTATTTCTCACTCATTTGTAAATAAATTCGTACTTCATAATTTCATTGCTGATTGAAAATATTCGAACGAATCCAAATCATTCGAAGTAGTAAATCAAGCCTCAGAGAGTAAAATTCATCTATATATACATTCAAAATATTCAGCGTATTCCGTATATTTTCTAATTACTTCTGCCGTATTACAAGTATTTGCATCATATAATAAAACAGTATCTTTAAAATTTTCTCGTTCTATCATTTTGTCTGAAATAATGTGTTCAATTTCTATTGGCAAATCTAATTCATCTTCGTGTCTAGCAGCTTGTGTTAATCACCGTCACTCTACACCTTTAATTTCTCTCAATTTTTCACAAACTGCATCTACCCTATCTATATAAACCTTTTCCTCTTCTGTAAATTCATTACGCGCAGCTGATATATATAGTTTTTCACAATCATCTCCAAAGATTGATGTTGTATTATATTCTTTATTCATATAACATATTTCAATGGTATTATTACTTTGATTTAGTCTAAAAAATTGTCTCTGTAAATCTCATAATCAAGCCTTTTTCGCTTCTAAAATCAAATAATATGGCAATTCCATAAACTCTCACTTTGAATTTTCTGTAATAACGCTCTTAATTTGTTCTTTAATTTTATTCTGATTTTCTACAGTATGATTTTTTAATTCTTCTCTAACTATGCCATCAATAACACTTACTAATTCAGTCGTTGATTGATCATCTATAGATTCCGTATTTGTATCTATGATTGATTTTTGTTCGTATTTTATATTCCCATGTCTGTCAATATCAGAACTATAAAAATTACTTTTCATAAAACTTTTTACATATCTATCGACATCTCCTTCATGGAAAACCTTAGGAAGGCTATTATCGATTTTTGCATCAATTGCTCGATCCTGATTTATCATTCGCTTGCTTGAATAATATATTCAATTATTATCACCTTCATCTTCTCAATAAAATTTCATAAGCTCGTACATATCGTTCATTCATGAATAACCATTTAATTGCTTTGCTAGTTTATATAGTATATTTTGCAATATATTATCTGAAATTTCTGTAACACCCCTTCTTTCCGTTCATAATCAAACGATATTTAAAAGTTCATTATTACTTTTTATTGTAGGATAGTCTACACCATCCAGTTCAAAATCTGATTTCAATATATTGTGAATGAATCTACAATTTCTCTCTTCCTCTTCTATATCTAAATAATGTTTATCTTCTAAACTTTCGGACATGCTCATATATTCCCTATATGTTTCCACAAGTTTCACATTTGAAAGATAATTTTCGTCAGTTTCCTCATCTCATACAAATGCTTCTAATTGTGTTGTTGTGATAATATCCAAAAATAAACTTGGATTATTTTCTCTTATTGATTCTAACTTTTCAACTTTTTCATGTGAAAAATCTTTTAAAAGTTCTTCTTTATATGACAATAAATTTTCAGAATATGCTTTGGAATCATTTCGTCTATTATCATCTGACATATTTGCATAACCCTTTGATTCTGTAAAAATCTGTGTCAAACGTTGTACTCATGCACCTGCATATATAGAATTAATAATATCTGGTTTATCTAATTCTTTTTTTACATACTCCATTCTTTTATCTATTCTCGTCGTCATTTCTTCTCGATATTTATTGAAATAGCTTTTATATTCCTCATCTTTATCTTTTAGAAAATCATCTTTTGATGCTCTAGAATTAAGATAATCCAAAAGATAACTATTATTCTTTAATTCGTCGGTTCCATTTTCTATCTCTTCAAGAAAAATCATTGAACGACAGGCTGCCTCTAGACTGGCCTCCTTATTATTTAACCGATTATTTAAATCTACCTCATTTGTTTTATCAAAAAATAATCAATACAGAGGACATACAAAATCCAATGCTACATCATGTGTTGATGCCCAAGTTACAAACTTTTCATTTAATGAAGTATCTCACTTTTTGTAATTATGAATTCATTGTAAAATGGCTTGTTTTATTTTTCATCTACTTTGTCTCAAAAAGTCTTCATCGTTCTGAAGATAAAAATCCTTAACATCATAATAAAGTGAATCTCATAATTCACTAACTCCCCATGCGGCTGCTCAAACACCTAATCAAACTATTGTTCATACAGGTCATCCATATGATCATCAGCCAGCACAAATTCATAGTATAATAAGTCATTCTGCTGCAACTGATCATAATCATGTTCGTAGTTGAAATGTTGCTTGATTATGCCTGTTTTCTCATCTAATTTTATTAATTTTTGATATCAATTCTGCTTCTTTTTTTGCTTCCATGTATGCCCAAACATCCAATCATGAAAATGCTACATCCACTCGCATTGAATAAGCAAATGTTTTAGCGAACTTTGATAACCTATTTCATCACCTAATTACCTTTGTCATTTGCTTTATCTGTTTAGCATTTTTAGCCTCAGAGACTCACTTCAACAACGACTCTATAGATTCGTCAAAATTTGTAATTCACTTTTCTCTCAAAATGTCTTTTATTTGATCTACAGTTTTACCAGGCAACTGATTTGATAAATTATCAATAGTCTTAAGTAAAGTTTTATCAAAAGTATTTGTTAATAATGTACCTGGGAGATGCTCTCTAACATCATACCAATCTTTTATTAAATCCGAGATTCCTCATTCTCCCATATCATTTAATCACTTTTCTAATTCATTAATATGTTTTTCTACTGTCTTAAGTTGATGTGGAGTTAAACGTGACTGAAGTGCTTCTTTCTGTTTTTTCATTGTATTTATGGCTCATTCAATAGTTCATATTATTTGTTCATCATCCAAATTTCTTACAACATTTTCTATATCTTTTCACTCTGCCCATTGCTTAAATTTATACGCGCCATAAATTCAAGCCGCAGATGTGGCTGCTCAAGCCGCGACAGGGCTTACATCTTTTGATTCATCGTTTTCTTTCTCTGACTGATTATTATTTTCTCTGGTTTCATTATTAGTTGATAAAGTCCCGATATTAGTTAGTTGGAGTCAGCTACCATTCTGTAGATGTAGATTATTCTGCCCAGATTCTTGTTCGGTTCCATATGTTCACAGAATTTCATTTTTCAATTCTAATAGTTCTGGTGCGGTTTGTCTACTTACAATTTCTTGTCTCTTAACTTTTAAAAAAGTAAATATTTTATTAGCTAAATCTTTAGAAAAAAACCATATTATATTTTTCCAGAACATAAAATTTTCTATTTTATTAAAATTTTCTGGAAGTTCAGTCTTACCGGACAAAATATCTTTCATTCATGATTTGATTGGCAGTATCACGATTCACTCCAACCATCATAGTTCTTTCTGAAACTTCTTAATATAACAATCTGCTACTTCATTCTTTAAAGAATCTATTGAGGGGTTAGCCATTTAACTTATTTGAAATGGATAAAATTTTAATTAAGCATTATTTATGTAATTTTACCTACTGTTTTCGCAAGTTTTGCTAGCTTTCTCAACGCTACCACATCATCCGCATTTTTAAAGATTTTTTTATTTCTTTCCAATTCTTTCAAACCTTCAATAAATTTATTTATTTTACTTTCTCATAACGCTCATTTCCAATCTGGTGCAGCGTTATTTAATTTACGAATTACATCATCAGTATTATTAATTAAATCATCTACCGTAATTTTCTTTGGTCTTCATCCAGAATTAGTTGTAATTCATTCATTAATAATTTTATTTATTACTGTCATATTTTCTATAAAATCTGCTCCTCTTGTTGTGAAGGATTTTATACATTTATCTGTTATTTCAAGCTCTTTTGGTGATATACTTGCGAGACTTTTTCTGTACTCTTTCAAGGCACTTATTTTTTCTGCCGTTCTTACTCTTACTCTTTCTATTTCTCTTGTCACTGTACTGAATGCTGTGGAGTTTCTCACATTATTAAGATGTTCTACTGTACCCCTTATTGCTTTAGGAGTTTCATCCATCTCAGCAAGGTATTTGAAAAATGGAGTATTACTATCATCCACATATTTAAAAATATTTTCTAAATAATCTAAATCCTTTTCACTGCGTACTGATTTACTTAATAACTCTTCAAGCAAAGTTTTGGTTTTAGGAGTCATATAACTTTTATTGAATATATCGTCCACATTCTCTAATTTTCTCAGAATCGTCTGATCTACTTTGAACTGTTTTGTTGTTGGTTTAAATCAATCTGCAAGAGCATCGACCACCCCTCTACCTACATCTTCTTCAGTCATTACAAGCTTTTTAACATCTGTATTTCAGGCATATTTCCATAAAAGTTCACAATCTGATTTTCTTAAACCGGGATTTGTTGATTGTAATAATTCAAGTAAGGCATCTCACATAGAACCTGTGTTCGTCAAACGTAAATCATTTTTAGCAATATCTAGCAAAAATTCTTCATTTTTTATTTTTCAATTTAAGGCATAATGTAAGAAATAAGATTTTTTTCTTGGAGTATCACTTAATCACTGTAAAGCTTTCTTAAATCAAGAATCGCTAAACGCTGGTCTTCATGCAACCCAAGTTATTGCTTCTATTGGTTTTTTTACTGTTCGTTTTGTAACATTTATTGCCGCTCCAGCGACTCCGCGTCTGGCTTTACTTGATACGACCAGTATTATCTGTGCACTTCAGACTACAACTACCAAATAGTCTCAAAATGTACCATTACCGTTATAGATATTATTAACTCTTTCCCTAAAATTATTGAATCATATTGCTTGACTTTCTATGAATCTTCTAAATGCGTCTGGATTGTCTGATTTTATGGATTGAAATGTATATGTAGCGAGCTGCATTTCCTTTTGGAAGGCAAAGTATGCTACTGCTGTGTCTTTTAGTTGTTGTAATTCATCTTTAGTTACAGTTCCATTTCTAATTTTTTCTTTTATGCCTGTTATTTTGCTATTTAATTCATTCATAAAATCTTCCAATCAAGATTCTTGTAAAAATGTTTCTCTATTAGAGAGACCTGAATTAAAAATATATGAGAATCATCTAAACAATCATCCTCAATCATTATTACCTGAGATATCTTTTTCTAAATCAATACACATATTAATTAAGCTATCCTTTGTAGCGTCCCCAATAGGAGGTTCGTTAACTTCCTGTATTCCCTTATCTATTATAGTTTCGCCTCCCGCATCTACCTGCATTATATCATCAAATTCCTTATCTAATGGATTAATAATTCATTCTCTCAAGATTGGAGATATCTCTCAATCAAACAATCCAGAATTTGTTAATGCTTCACCACTATTTAATATTTTTGAATTCATAAAACTTTGATATCTCGGATCACTTTTTACAATTCTTTCAAAATAATCTTTATCATTTAATTTATTTTGAATATCAATAACTTTTTCCTTCTCTGTTTTTCTCGCTAAATCTGAAGCACAATTTTCTTCAACAATTTTGTATGCTATTGCTCTCTCTTTGTCCTTCATGTATGTTAATACTTTTGAGTATTGTCTAAAAAATAAGTTAAGTTCATCTATGTGATTTTGTGGGTCTGATTCAAGCCATTTCTGTATTTTATCAGATAAGGTACCGGAACCACTACTGAATGGTTTGAATGATTCTAAACTTCATACAAATGATCATAACACTTTTCAGGTAGCAGTACTTAACCAACTGTCAACTGTTGTCATAACTTCAGTCACATCCTTATCGAACAAATATGTGGTAAAATTTTTCTCGGATAATAGGTCTTCAATGTTGTTTAAACCATCATCCATACAGAATGGGACTAATCATTTGTATACTTCTTCAGTATTTGAAACTCAAGCATCTCTTGCAACATTCTCTGAAATTGTACCTAGATCATACGGACTTTTGTATCCATAGTGAATTTCCTTTTCTCGGACATTACCATAAAATTTATTTACGTTATCTCAAATATTTTCATATTTTTCTTTATCCTCGGGTGATAATTCTTTATATTTATTGACTTGGTCTTTTGCTCTTTCGGTTTTAAGAGTTCATCGACCCAACAAATCATTAAACCAATTTCAAGTAAAAATTCAATGTGCTAGCCAATAAATTCAAGTCCCTATGGCACTCCCTATGGCACCCCATTTTACTGCTTTTCCATACCATCTATTCCAAAATCATTCTTTCTTTTTTTTCTTTGGTTTGGTTTCCACTTCTTCTTCCTCTTCTTCATCGCTTGAAAAAGCCCAGTTCCATAAACTTTTAACTCACTTATATACAAGGGCTACCGCTCATGCTCATGTTGCTACAAATCATACTGTACGTAAAGTATTCTCTATTCATTCTCTACCTAAAGTCCACTTTCACCTGTCCCATATAGATTCTCGCTGATTTCATATCCAGTCTTTTGTTTTTCAAAAAAATGAGGTTTTTTCATTTTGGGATTGAGAATTATCTTGGTTATTAACATCCGTTCCATTCGAATTATTATCATTCACTGCTTGTACCGCATTTTCTGGAGTAGTTTTTTGGGTTCAGTTCACTGCATTTTGGTTCTTTATATCATTAGATAATGTTTTTATATCTTCAATGTTTCTTAACAACGACCTTGCTCTTTCTATTTCCATTTGTGAAGTATTTCAAACATCATCTTCCAATTCTCCAATTTTTTGCTGAACATCTCTTTCTACTTTTTCAGCATCTTCTAATAATTCTCTAGCTTTTTCTGTTTTTTCTTCTTTGGAAAGGTCTATATTTGTTTTTAAAATATCTAATTTATCTCTAATATCATTTGTTTTATTTTCTAGCTGATCAATATTCATTACAATTTTATTATAATAATAAAATAATCTAACTCAATTATACATGAAAACCCTTTAAAAGTCAAAAAAAGTCAGACTTTTTTGCTTATTTTTTAAAATTTATTATCTTTTTCAAAAAGATAAAAAATTAAATATTAAAATTAATAAAAGAGATAAATAACTAGTCTATTTTATTGTTATTTAGATTTTTTATCTAAATGCCTAAACAGCATAAGAAGTCAACGTTCCCATCGAGATTCCGTTCTTGAACTTTTTTTTACTTCATCATTATATCAAAATACTCAGTTCAAAAGTTTTTTAGCTCACTGTCAAACAAGTGCTAGTGCTCATACTCATGATGCGACAAATCATGCCGTACGTAATAGGTTTTTTCATCATTCTTTATCTAATGTCCATTTGTCTTTGTTCCATACATCGTCCCACTGTTTTCATACCCAATCACGCGCCTTTCAAAATACATCATTATTTTTAGCTTTATTATTTACGATTTTTGGTTGATTTATTGAAGTTGATGTATTGTTAGAGGAGTTTATGATAAAAGTATAGAGACTCGTAATTTCACTAAAACTATTCAAAAGAATTTCAGCTTCATCCTTTCTCTTCTTAGATTCATCATCTGTTTTGCTGCCTAATAAATCAATTTCCTTTTGAATTTTTTGTCTAGTTTCTTCTGCTTTATTTTTTAATGTTTCTGCTTGATTTTTTTTCTCAACTTCTGAAACAGAGACATTATCTTTTAATGCATTTAATGATTTTTTGATATCATCAACCTCTGTTTTGAGTTGTTCTATATTGTTGTTCATTGGTAATTAAAGATGTAAATAGAATGCTTATTTTAAGCTACAAACTAACTATTTTTAATAAAGTTTATTTTACTTGGCGACTATACGGCTTCTCATCATATTCCAAGACTATTCAAATATGCTATAAATTTTGAAAAATTGTTTCATTCTTTTATTGTAGAACAGCATTTTCATAATGATGAATTATTATCGATAATATTTCACAAAATATATCATCACGCTCAAAATCATAATGCTGATCATATTCACACTTTTACACTTTTTGAGTTATATCATGCGGCACCTCATAAGGCCACTCATGCCACACTTAACAAATCTTTCCAAAAATCTGTATTACTTCCCGAAATTATTTCGTTGGCTCATTGATCAGAGAAAAAGAAAGCAATATCTCATCAATTTTCAGTTTCAGAAAAACACTGTTTTGCTCATCATTTTCATTTTAGATTACGCTTCAGACAATTAACTATGTTAGCAGCATGTACTAACTCAATATTGCTTTTAAAATTCACAGTTTCTAATCAGACAAGGCATTTTTTTTCTTCATCAATTTGTGTGGATTCTCAATATGAGATAATGTTATGGTTTTCTTTATCATATTGTATTCAATCTTCAAAGTTTTGTCTATAAATACTCTCCTCCATTTTCCCGCAGTTCACTTCTCATGCTGCAACATTTACAGATTCTTCTATTGTTAATTCCTCTTCCTTTTCTGATAATCATTTTACTTTATCCTTCACTTTATTGTATGAATCCTTGACTTTATCTCATGTATTTTTTCAGAATTCCTTTATTTTATCCCAATTCTTATATCACAAAAAACCTGCAATTCATGTTAATGCTGCTGCTCACCATATTTTCCATCAATTTTTTTTCTTTGATTTTTTTTCTGTTGTTTCTTCTTCCTCTTCTTCTTTACTCGAAAAAGCCCAATTCCATAAACTTTTAACTCACTTATATACAAGAGCTACTGCTCCAGCTCATGTTGCTAAAAATCATGCTGTACGTAATAAGTTTTTTCATCATTCTTTATCTAAAGTCCATTTTCATTTATCCCGTACGGCTTCCCGCTGATCTCATATCCAATCTGTTGTTTTACTAAATGCATTCTTCTTTTCTTCTGGATTTCCTTCTTTATTTCCTTCATTATCCCCTTCTTTTGGTCATGTTTCTTTTAAATCTTGCATCAATTCACCCAAATTACTTCATTTTAAAACTGATTCATAAGTTGGCAAAGATAAACAAAGGTAATAATATAACGCTTCTGCTACTTCTTTTTCTTCTTTTGATTTTTCATCTACACTATTCTCCAATGAATTAATCTTTTCTATTATTTTTATTGTTGTAAATGTTAATTTCTGTTTTAATTCTTCCATTTTGTTATTTTTTTCACTCTCTGAAATAGAGGATGATTCTATACCTTTTTTTAGTTCATCTAATCAATCTGTAATATATCTTACTTCGTCTGATAATTGATCTATACTTGTTGCTCACATAATTTTCAATAAAAATATAAATCAATGAATTATACATAAATTTAGCAAAAAAAGCAAAAAAAATTGGACTTTTTACTTGATTTTTATAGATGAAATGATATATAGTATTCTTGGTACTCGATGTGGTATCTTTTTTCTTCGCAATGAATGCATATATGGCATATCAATAGGCTTTTGACCTAAACATAAAGCTCTTCCACACAATACCTCAAATATTAAAATAAGTTAAGTTGTAATAAATTTTGTGAAAATTTTTTTTGATTATTTAGTATTGTAGTATATAATATATGAACGAAGAAAGAAAAAAAATCTATGAAAACCTCATGGAGGATATTTCTGAATTAAGTGAAGATTTACAAGATTTACTTTTAAAGTGAGCTGAAAAAGGAAGTCTTTTAGAGGAAGACTTGATTGCATCACTCGATAATATGGAAGGATCAATCAGAATTTTGGAAAAATTCTATGATTTGTGTGAAAAATTAAAAATTAAAGTTATTACGATTGAAGAAGAATTGGAAAATTCGGGGAAGGAAGAAAAATGAACGAAGAAAGAATCTAGGCTTGGAAAGGTTTCATTATACTGAAAGACTGATTTACCTCCAGATATGCAATATAAAGATTATATTAAACTCTATTTCAATGATATTTCGAAAATTCCCCTTTTAACTGCTGAAGAAGAAAAGGAGGTTGCGAGAAGAGTGAAAAAGTGAGATGAAGCGGCAAAACAAAAGTTAGTTGAGTCAAATTTAAGATTAGTAATTGCTATTGCTAAACGCTATTTTGGATGAAGACTTGGATTTGCTGATTTAATTCAGGAATGAAATATATGACTGATTAAAGCTATTGAAAAATTCGATCCTGATAAAGAATTCAAATTCTCAACTTATGCAACTTGGTGGATTAAACAATCTATAACAAAAGCCATTGCTGATATGGGTAAGAACGTTAGAATCCCTGTTCATCTAATTGATGAAATTAATTCTTATAATAAAACTTATTCTCTACTTTTTCAGAAACTTTGAAGAGAACCAACAAGTAAAGAAATCTGACAAAAACTATGATATCCAATTAAAAAGGTTAAGAAGCTTGAAGAAGTAATTTTTGGTAATGTATCACTTGATAGAGAAGTTTGAGATGAAGGAAGGGATACATTGGCAGATTTGATTGAAGATGGAAATACTTTACGTCCAGATCAATTAGCGGAAAGAGATACTCTCAGAGCTAATCTTGATCAGATTTTATGAATGCTTGATGATAGAGAATCTAAGATTGTTAAGATGAGATATGGAATTGATGGGCCCAAATACACATTAGAACAGGTGGGAGAAGAGTTTGAAGTAACTAGAGAAAGAGTAAGACAAATTGAGCAGAAAGTGATTCAAAAGTTAAAAGAGCACCAATGATTACAAAAAATGCTTGGAATTGAGGATGATATCGAAAAGATGGAAGATGAAAACATCAAAAAGAAAAGAGCAAAGAAAGCTCAAAAAGCTCCTGCTAAAAAAAAGATTGAAGATGAAGATGATGAATTCGATTTCGAAAGTTGGGAAGATGACGATGATGATTCAGAAGATCACTTCCCTACCGATGCTGAAGATGATGATTTTGATATAAATGCTGGAAATTAATATATTGTAAAAAAAGACTCCATTAGATAACAAGGAGTCTTTTTTTGTATACATAATTGATATACTATTCTATACTGTCTACTATCTCCCACTCTTCTGAACCAAAAGAAGATATGATATATTTACCCACACTTCATTCTGGTCATGATGTAATCTTTTGTCATTTATCATCATTTTCAACTTCATATTCTCAAGCAATTCCATCTGGTTTTACTACTGTGTATTTTCATTTGCTTACTTTACTTTCTATAAATTCTCACTCATATTTGTTTCAATTTACATCAAACATTATTCATTGTCATTCTTTCATATCATTTTTCCATTCTCACTCATATCTAGTTCAGTCTCCCAGAGTTTCAATTCAATATCATTCTTTTACATTATCTTTCCATTCTCACTCATATGTTCGCATTTCTCTATTGTAAAAAATTCATCGTCAGTTTGCTTTATCATTATTCCAATCTCATACATATCTTACTCAATTTCCCCAAATTTTAGTTCATTCTCACTGTTTTTGACCATTTTCGTAATTTCATATATATATTCATGTGTATCATATTCAATCGTCATTATTTGCCTCTTCAACCTTATAGCATTTTCATGTTATGTTATCGGCGTATTCATAGTATCTTTCTCATAATACTTCTACATATTTATTTCCATCTTCATCTTCTTGTGGGTCCTCATTGAATATAAAGTTATAGTCATTATTATTATCATCCTCAAACCTTCATAGGTCATCAAGATTAATAGATTCTGGATTATCAACTATTTCTCACCCTCATTTTTTTTGATTTATATATTTACCTATATTGTCTGGTCAAGACACTATTTTCATTATACCATTTTCTCTTCTTACTTCATAAACTTTTTCTTCATCTTCTATATTTATTCTATATTCTCACGATATCATTTCATTTCTCATATATCTTCATTCAAATTTATTTCAATTTGCATGAGTCAAGACTCATTCTCATTCCATAACATCATTTTTCCATTCTCATGTGTAAACATCTCAATTTTTTCGAGTAAATGTTCATTGTCATTCTTTCATATCATTTTTCCATTCTCATTCATATTTCTCTCAATTTGAGCTAGTTATAACTCCATATCATTCGCTTTTTCAATTTATAAAATCTCATAAATATATCCATCCTATCACATCTCCATTATCTTCATACCTTCATCTTTGATATCATTTTCATGTTATATCATTTGTGTATTCGTCGTATCTCTCTCATGATACATTTATAAAATTTTTATCTCAATCTTCTTGTGTTAATCATGCTCGAAAAGAAAAGTCTTTGTTTACATCAAACTCTCAAAGATTGTTGAAATTAATTGGTTGGTGTTCTGGTGTTCATGTTCCTTGCTCTGGTGTTCATGTTCCTTGTTCTGGTGTTCATGTTCCTTGCTCTGGTGTTCATGTTCCTTGTTCTGGTGTTCATGTTCCTTGTTCTGGTGTTCATGTTCCTTGTTCTGGTGTTCATGTTCCTTGCTCTGGTGTTCATGT
>JAEEGL010153305.1_pt1 | contig 18809 bp, 12 predicted proteins | sample 9134231 | NCBI WGS metagenome assembly JAEEGL01 (sample SAMN16246548, study PRJNA631951) | gut metagenome | biome: gut microbiome; feature: rumen; material: fiber-attached | host: Bos | place: Iran: Karaj | collected 2018-10 | reverse complement strand
TTTGGGGATGGGGGATGGGGGTTTGGGGATTGGGGATTGGGGATTGGGGATTGGGGATTGGGCCCAATCCCCAATCCCCAACATATATATATATATAAAATGATTAGTAAAAATACAATAAAATAATTATTTTTGAAATTCATAAAAAAGATTTAAAAAATATAATTTCTAATTAATTTTATGATAAAATATCAAATAAAAAATGTAGAAAAGGATTGAATGAGAAATAAGAAAAAAATTATTTTAATGCATATCCTTTTTCATTAATAAGAAAATTTATTAAATCAACAAATTCATTATATTCTATAATTCCATTTTGATTAGTATCAAAATGTATCATTGCTTCTTCAATAACTTGATCATGTTTTTTTTCTGGAATATTTTCTCCCATTTCATGTAATAATTGTTTAAATACTACTTTAAATTCTCCTCTATCTAAAACTCCATTTTTATCTGTGTCATATTTCTCAAATATTACTTTTATTTTTTCTTCATCTGACATTTTTGTTTTATTAAATATAAATTTAAAGAAAAAAAAATTGTTTTTTTTATTCATTTTTTATTTTTCATCATTATCAAATTTTTGAAGAAGCCACTTATGAAAAATAATTCAAGGTATAAATTATAGTAAAAATAGTCATATTATATAATATTGTTCAAATAAAAATTTCCAAAATCATCTTTTTGATAATAATGATTCTTCTCAAAAAAATCTTTCTTTTTCAAAAATTTTAAGTAAAAATTAATTTTTAAGTGTTGAAAAATTAAGAATCTAATTAAAACTAAATATTTTTCCATAAAGAAAAGAATCAAAAATCTGTAAAGAATTTTTTGAATGATAATGCAAAGATTCTTCAATTTAAAAATAAAAGTAATCAAAATGCAATCTCAATTTTAAGGTGATTATATAGGTTCTTTATGTATGAAAAAATCATAAATGGATTTTGGCTTTACAAAAATAGTGATGTATTATTTTTAGATTTTATAATATGAGAATCAAAAAACATAAATTAATTTGAATTTAAATAATCATTTTTAAAATAATGAGAATATTATTTATAATTAAAGAATTATTTTTATCTAATATGGAAAATTTAGAAAATTTAGCAAAAGAGTTAATTTCATCACCTAAAAAATTGAATAATTATAAACAAATTTTTGAAGCTTTTATAAGAGAAATACAATTAAAAAATATTAAAAAAATAAAGAGAATTTCGTTGTTAAATGAAAATATTTTAAAATATTATTTAAAAACAACAGAAATTCACCCTTCAAAAGAATTACTTAATTTTTTCATTGAAAAAATAAATATTTTATTTAATATAATATTTGATTTTGGAAAAGAAGATTTAGATGAAGAATCAGCAAAAATTATTTTTATGATATATTTAAATTATATAAATTATTCAGAAGAAAACAAAAGAAAAGAATTAATGAAAAATTTGCTTAATTTAATTATTTTAAATCCAGAATTTATTGAACATGAAATTATATTATTATTTGTTTCTCAATTTAAAAATTTTTATAGTTTAATTTTTGATATTTTAAAAGAAGAATCAGTTAAAATAAAAGAAACATCAACTTTATATAATTTATTTAATTTTTTAGTTGCAATAAATGATTTAAATGAAGAAGAAGATAAAATTAAATATCAAGAAATAATTATAATATTAATTAATAATGAAAATTTTCCTGAAGATCTTCTTAAAAATTTTTTAATAAATTTAAATAAGGTATTTTTAAATAATGTAAGTAATCCTCTTATTTTTTCAGATTATTTAATTAATAAAGCATCAAAAGGAAATATAAATAAATTAGAAGATTTTGATAATAAAATTTTTGCTTTAAGTAGTTTGTTTATATTATTAACAAAATATAAATTAGATTATGATAAATATTATGAATTATTATATAAATTAATTAGTATAAAAATAAATAATTTAACAATTTTTGATTCAAAATATAAAAACAGAATTTTGAAAATATTAGAATTATCTTTAAAATCATCTCAAATTCCTTTAATAATAATTTGTTCATTTATTAAAAAATTAAGTAGAATTGCATTAATATCAAATGATTCAAATATAATATCAATTATTACTTTAATAATTCTAATAATTCAATCACATCCTAAAACAATTGGAATGTTAATGTATAAAAAAAAACCAAAGAAAGAAAAAGAAAATTTAAAAGATAATTCATTTTTTGATTGGAATAAATTTGATAGTAAAATTGCAAATAAAATGAAAATAAAAGAAAAAGAAGAAAAAAATAATGAAGATTATATTATTTCTTTAAGTGAAGATAATTATACTGATATGTTTGATGATAAGGAATTAAATCCTAATAAAACAAATGCTCAATTTTGTTCTTTATGGGAATTATATACTTTGAGAAATCATTTTAATATGAAAGTTAGGAAATTAGTTAATAATTTAAGTAATAATTTTTTACCAAGAGAATTTGCTTTGGATGAAATTAAAGATAAAAATTTATTTTTTGATATTGAAAAAACTAACGCACATTTTTATATAAACGGTTAAATTTTCTAAATTTTAATTTATATATGCTTAAAATATTTTTTGAAAGATTTTCATAATTAAATTATTTTTTATTATGTCTTATGTTAATATTAATAAAATAAAAAAAGAATGAACCCAGAAAAGAATATATCAGGGAATAATGAAAGATTAATTCATTTAAATTTGAAAAAAAGAAAAAAAAATATTTTAGAAGAGGAAGAAAAAAAAAAAAAAGAAATAGAAAAATCAAATCAATTATTAGAAGAATTAAAAACACAAATTAAAAAAGTTGAAGAAATAGCAAAAAATAAAAAATTGAATCAAAATTTAGGGAATGATAATTTAAATCAAAAAAAGAATTTAGAAGATGAAGATTATAATAATTTTTATAATGATAATAATGTTAATAAAAATAATAATAATTCGACTTTTGAATCTCATATGAATGAAAGAAAAGTTGACAACGATGAAAATTGCATAAATGAAAATATTGATAACATAAATAAAGATAATATTGAATCTAATATTGATAACATAAATAAAGATAAAATTGAATCTAATATTGATAACATAAATAAAGATAATATTGAATCTAATAATGATAACATAAATAAAGATTATATTGAATCTAATATTGATAACATAAATAAAGATAATATTGAATCTAATAATGATAACATAAATAAAGATTATATTGAATCTAATATTGATAACATAAATAAAGATTATATTGAATCTAATATTGATAACATAAATAAAGATTATATTGAATCTAATATTGATAACATAAATAAAGATAATATTGAATCGAAAGTAGTTTATAATTATGAACAAAAAAATCCAAGTTTAAATTTGGATAACGATTATAAAAATAATATTGAGAATAAAGAAATTGATTTAAAAGATGAGAGTGAAGGAGAAAATAATTTAGTAGGGATTGAAAAATTTGAAGATAATATGAATAACGAAAAAAATGATTTTCCAGAAGATAGTGGTATTGAAAAAATAAATGAAGATGAATCAAAAAAAAATAATAATTTATCTTTTCATAATGATAACAAAAAATTTTTAAACCAAAACAACAATGAAAAAAAAAAGAAAAAAAAAAATAACGAAGATAATGATTTCGATGAATTTAATGTAAGTAAAAAAAGAGAATTTCGTGAAAATGATGATGATGAATATAAAATTGATGGTTATACAAATGAAGGTGAAAATGAAAAAATAGATGATGATGATGAATTTATGTAAAATTACTTAAATAAATTTAAAAAATAAAAATATTGTTAACAATGAAATTGAAAGTTTTAAATATGATTATTTGTAAAATAAAATTGAATAATATATTTTTCTAATTAATTATTAAAAAAAATAAATAATTAATATATTAAAACAAATGAATAAAGATACAGAAAGTAAAATTGAAAAAAAAAAAGAAGAAGAAGAAGAAGAAGAATATGATGATTATAATAATGACAATATGATAATGGATGTAGCATTAGGGAACATAAAAGATGATCCAGCTTCAATAAGAAGTAGACCAAGAAGACTTCAATATTGGAAATTAAAATTAGAAGATGAAGATAAAATTCCAAAAATGCCTGAAAAAATATTAAAACAACCAAATAAAGAAGAATTCAAAAAAGAAATAGAAAAATTAAAAGAAGATAAAATAAAGAAAGGAAAAAATATTTCTGATTTAATTAGTAAAATTCAAGAAGAAAAAACAGGAATTAAAAAAGAAGATCGTGCTCAATTAGATGAAAGAAAAGAGAAATTATTAAAAAGAAAAAATGAAATTAAATCTTTGCTGGAAGTTGATAATAAAGGAAGTGAAACAATAAGAGAAGAATTAAGAAATTTAAATGAAGAAGTTAGAAAATATGAAAGATATCATTTTTCCAAAAATCCTAATGTTATTCTTTCTCAAATTAGAGATATTAAAGAAAAATTAAGTTTTAGTGAATTAAGTTCTACAGAAGAAAAACAATTAATGGATAAAAAACCTCTTTTAGAAGAATATTATAAACCTTGTAAAAAACTATTCGATTTTAAAGAAAAAAATAAACATTTATTAGTTAAAAAATCTCTTCCTGAAAGAGAAGAATTAAAAAAAATTAATGAAGAATTAAAAGAAATTAAAGAAAAAATTAAAAGTGTTATTGATAAAAGAAACGAAAGTAAACCTGTTATTGAACAATATAATGTTCAAATTGAATCTTTAAAAAAAGATAAAGATGAAATTCAAAAGAAAATTGATGAAAAATATGAAAAATTCTATCAAGATGAATATGAATATAATAAACAACAAAGATTTATTCAATATATAAAAAATTGTCAAGAACAAATAAAAAAAATAAAAAAGAGAAATGAAAAAGAAGAAAAGAGAAAATTAAAAGAAGAAAAGAAGAAAAAAAAAGAAGGAAATGAATCAGAAATATTAAAAGATATAAAAATAACAAAGAAAATAATAAAAAAATATGATAATGAGATAAAAGAATGTGAAGAATTAAATAATTATTTTTCTGCTTTATTACCAAAAAAAGAAGAAAATGAAGAGAAAGAAGAAAAAGAAGAAAGAGAAAAAACAAAATTAGATGAAGATTTAGAGAAAGGATTATTAAAACAAGTGACTGGAAAAAATTATGATGAATTTTTAGGTGTTTCTGATGGAGGAATAAAAAAAAAAAAGGTAAAAAACCTAAACCTATTAAAGAAGATAAGAGATTTGGAAAAAAAGGAAAAAAAATAATGAAAGGAAATAAAGAAGAAAAAACTACTTTACCTTTAGATTTTGAAGTTCTTAAAAAAATTAAAAATACTGGAATTGAACCTCCTATTTATATTGATGATATTCCAAATTTTTTGTCAAAATTAAATGATTTGAAAGAAAAATATGAAAGTGAAAATGTTGAAGTTGAAGACATGAAGAAAGTTAAAAAAAATGAAGATAAAGAAAATGTAAAAGAGGAAAAAGAAAAAAATGTAAGTAAAATAATTGAATTAGAAAATAAAGAGGAAAAAGAAGAAGTTGAAAAAACAGAAGAGAAAAAACCAGAAGAAAAGAAAGTAGAAGTAGAAAAAAAAGTAGAAGAAAAGAAAGAAGAAGAAAAGAAAGAAGAAGAAAAGAAAGAAGTAGAAAAGAAAGTAGAAGTAGAAAAGAAAGTAGAAGTAGAAAAGAAAGAAGTTAAAAAAGAAGAAGAAGAAGAAGAGGAAGAAGAAGAAGAAGAAGAAAAAGCAGAAACTAAAAAAGTAGAAACAAAAAAAGAAGAAAAAAAAACAGAAAGTAAGAAAGAAGAAAAAAAAGATGAAGATGATGAAGAAGAAGAAGAAGAAGAGGAAGAAGAAGAAAAAAAAACTACAACAAATAAAAAGATTGAAGATAAAAAAACAGCTGTTAAAAAAGAAGAAGAGGAAGAAGAAGAGGAAGAAGAAGAAGAAGAAGAAGAAGAAAAAAAAAATAAATAAAACATATATTTAAATATTGAACTACTTGATTTAAATATTTTAAATTTTTTCAAAATTAAATGATATAAAATATAAAGTTATAATAAATCAAAATTTAAAAATATATTTCTAAAAATGAAATAATTATAATTAATTGTCTTATGAAAAGTTTAAAACAATTATTTTATGTTTTTATAATTTAAATATATTTAAATTTTATATATATGATTATATAATTAACATTTAATTCTTTTTTCTTTAATTATTCTTTATGTAATTAAACTTTAATATTAAAAAGATAATCTTTAAATCCATTTTTTTCTAAAGAAGAATTTAAAATTTCTTTGTTTTCCCCTAAAATTAATTGTGTCATTGAAACTAAATTTAATAATTCATTAATTAATTCTTTCGAATTATAATATTTAATATCTAAATATTTTTGTATTAAAGAAGAAAATAAATCAGATAATTTAACCAAAGGAATTAAGTAAATTATAAATTGAGGGTTTGAAATTTGAAATAGATTTTCTAAGAAATATAAACCTTCTAAAGAAATATTATAATTTAATTTTGAAATATAATTACAAATTTTAACAATTATTCCTTCAAATGTATTTAAATTTTCATGAAAATATTGTTTATTAAGAAATAAAAAAATATTAGAAAAACTTATAATAGATTCTTTAATAAAAATTGAATTTTCTTGAGAAATTTCTTCATAATTCAGAAATTGAGAAAAATATTCTATAATTTTATCAAAAGGTTCTAATATTTCAACATTATTACCTATTCTCAGTGATAAAGTCAATGAAATCAATTTAAGTTGATTAAAATTACATATATTTTTTTCTTCTAAAATATTATTGATTAATTGATAAAATATATTTGATTTATTTGAATCAGGAATATAGGAAAATTTATCCATAATATTTATTAATAATTGAAGATATTTATTTTGATTTTTTGTCTTAATAAAATAAGAATTTAGAATTAAATTTATTAATTCAATAATTATTTTTTCTTCAAATTCAATATTAAAATATAATATAATTGATATTAATTTTATATCTTTACTACTGAGACTCTTACTCTTATCTAATTTTTTAATGTAGAACTTTATAAATAATTCTAAATTTTCTTCTAAATTTATATTTAAGTTGTGACAATTTAGTAAAAGATTTATAAAATATTTTTTGAATTCATACTCTAAAACCCGCTCTTTTTTATTTATAATTTCAATATAAATTTTAATATTTTTGTTTGAAATTAAATCATATGTAATATTTTCAGAATAATATAAAAAATTAATCAAAATATGTAAAGATTCATAAACAATATCATTCAAATTTAAATTATTACTCATACAAATTAAAATATTTTCATGTAATTTATCCTTAATAAAACTTTCTATAATATTTAAATTTTGTATAAAGGTAAATTTTCTTATCATCAATAAACCATATTTTTGATAATTAATATCATTTATACTTAATAATTCTTTACAATTTTTTGTTATTTCTACTTCTTCAATGAATTTTAAAGAATTCATAAATGAATTTATTTTAATATTATTTAAATCAATTATATAAGAAGTATTAATCATTTTATTATATCTGTTTTCCATTATTTTTTTAAAAATGTATTGTTTCCTTAAGTTAATCTTAAATTTCTGTCTTTCATTAATAATATCTAATTTTTTTTCTTTCTTCAGAATCATTTTTAAATTTTTTTAAATAATCTAAATTTAAAAAATTAAAAAATCACAAAATAAAAATAATTTTAAAATTAAATAAAATTAACAATATAAATAATATAATAAAACTAAAATCTAAATTATATTTATTAAAGATAAAGTAAATATCTTCTTTGTGGAATAGTTTCGGAATAATTAATTTCTTCCCTTCTTCCATCTTTAAAAATTCCACTATCCATTCTACAAGTTCTAGCATTATAATATATTCCTTGTCCAGTAATTTCATCATTATAAAAATTTCCAAAATACTGATGTCCACTAGGCCAAGTATACAATCCGAACTTTAATTTAGAGTCTTTCCACTCTCCTTCAAAAACTTGTTGACTTTCTCCCCATTTCATAATACCATAATCACCTCTAATACAAGCTTTAAATTCTCCTTGATATAATCTCCCATCTGTATAATCCATTGTTCCAATTCCAGTTATAACACCTTTCTGCATTTCACCTTTATAAACATCACCATTGTTACATTTTAATATTCCAATTCCATTAAAAGTTCCATCTCCAAATTCACCTTCATATGTTTGACCATCTGGCCATTTAATTTGACAGTAACCTTCTAATTTATCTTTTTTCCATTCTCCTGAATAAATTCTACCTGTTTGTGTTTTTAATGTACCATAACCTTCATTTAATCCATCTTTAAATTCACCTATATATGTATTGCCAAAAGCATTTACATTTTTACCAAATCCATCTTTGAAAAAATCATTTTTGAAATAACCAAAATATCTGCTTCCTCCGATTAAAAATAAAAATCCTCTACCATATGCTAATCCATTTTGCTTATTTATTTCACCATAATATATACTACGGTTTGTTTTAAATACTTCTTTTATTTCTACTTCTATTTTTCCATCTTCATATGGAGGAATTTTAAATAACATTTCTTCCATTTCTTTCTTATGTTTTTGTAATGTTTTATATAATTTATTTATGAAATAATTTCCGCATATTATTACATGATTTTTTAAATAAGATGTAAAACGTTCTTTATCTATGTTCTTAAAATCTAATTTATATTTTGTTTTGTTGAAATCAGAATTATATCTTAAATTATTAATTATTATTGGATTTTTATTTGGGAATCTTTCAAAAGTTTTTATTATTATTCTTATTATTGATAGTAATATTGTATTTTTATATATACAATATGAACCCAATGAATGCATATCTGCTTTTTCATTTTCTGTTTTCATATTTGTTACTAATAAATTCTCTAATTGAGGTAAATAATTTAATACAGATTCTTCTATTTCCTTATAATTCTTTTTTATTTCGTTTAATTCATTTTCATCCATTGAAATATCTTCTGTAAATATTATTTTTTTCGAATGTTTTTCATGTTGTTTTTTACAAAGAGAACAAAAACTATCATGACATAAATTACAATAACCTATTAAAGATTTTGTTTGATGTTTATAACAAATATGGAAAGTGATATTATGATTCATATCTCTATTCACATAAAAATTTCTATTAAAAATTCCAATATTTTTATTATTTTTAAAAATAATTTCCTTTTCTTTAAATTTAATTATTTTAGAATTATAAGGTAATTCATCTGTAAATAAAACAAGAAAAGTTACTGCATCATAATATTTATTTCCACATTTACAAATAGTTTTAATATAAGCTTTAGATTCTCGTACATTAATTTTTATTTCTGGTATTTGTTCACATTTTCTACATATTGTAATTCTTTTATCAATTTCATTAAACATTTATAATGAGTCAAATAGAATTTTATTAATTAAGTTAAATTCAGAATAAAAAAATTGATAAATTGATTGTGTTACTTAATAGAATATTTAATATAATCAAAAATGGAAAAAAAATCTTTAGGAGATTTAATCCGTAAAAAAGCAGAAGAAAAAAAGGTAAAAGAGAAAGAAATAAAGAAATTAGACCCTGGAAAATCATCGAAGCCATCTTCTCGTTCAAACAGTATAAAAAGAAGAAGTTCAAGTGTGAAAAAAACATCTTCATCTAAAAAAATAACTAATTCTCCAATAAACAGGAAAAGTTCTTCAAAAGTGGCATCTCGAAATTCTTCAAGAAATAATTCTCGTTCTCGTAGAAGTTCAAATTCTTCATCTAGAAGAAATTCTCCTCATTCATCAAATAAAGCAACTCAATCCCAATTTTTTAAAAAGAAATACAAATGTATAAAAACATATTCAAACGCTCATTCAGATTTCATAGAAAAATTAATTTTATTGAAAAATGGAAAAATTGTTTCATGTTCATCAGATTTCACAATCAAATTATGGGATATAACTGAAGCATCAAAAAAAGCAATCCAAATTTATAAAGGACACACAAATGCAGTAACAGGAGTAATTCAATATACAAATACTCATATAATATCTATATCAAAAGATAAAACAATAAGAAAATGGAATATTAATTCAGGAAAAGAAGTATATTGTTATGAATTAAATAATCCTTTTTTATCAATATGTGTTGCTTCAGATACAGTTGTTGCATGTGCAGGAGGAGATAAAACTATAAGATTTTATGATTTGAGTACAGATAAAGATACTGAAGAATTAGGATCATTATCAGGTCATCAAGAACAAATTAATTGTTTAATTCAAATTGACAACAATAGAATTGCAAGTGGGTCTTCTGATAAAAGTATTAGATTTTGGGATGTAAATAAAAAAAGTCATTTATTCACTCTTGAAGGTCATACATTAGATGTTGTTTGTCTTAAAGTATTAAAAGATAAGAGATTCGCAAGTGGAGGTTATGATAATTGTATTATTATTTGGAACACCGAAAAAAGAGATATTGAAATGAAATTTGAAGGTCATACTGGTCATGTTTTATGTATTGAACAATTACCTGATGAAAGATTGATTAGTGGAGGTTCTGATTGGAGTATGATTATTTGGAATATGACTACCACTGCTGTTGATGCTACTATTGAAGGACATCAAGAAGCTGTTTCTTCTATTGTTATTACCAAAGAAGGACAGATTGTTAGTGGAAGTAGAGATCAAGGAATTAAAGTTTGGGAATAAAAAGTATTTTTATATTCCAATTGAAAGAATTTTTATTTTTTTAAATTAATTATATGCTTTATTTATTAACTTTTAATTTTGAAAAAATTAAAAAATATGATATTTTTGAAAGTTTAATTATTATCTAAAAGGAATTTGGAATTTATTGAAAATTTTTTGAATTACACTTAATTTTGAAAAGAATTATGGAATTATTTATGTTCATTATATAAATTATCTCCTTCTCTAATAACTTAACCTTCTTTTCTTGTATCTAAATTTGAAAGAATTAAATCTTATATTTCATAATCTATTAATTCAAAAGTATCTTTTAACCTTATTTCTGAATCTAATTGAAATTAATGATAATTAAATAAACATTTACATTGAATTACATTTCATTCTTTCTTGTTTTTTTCTAATTATTAATTATAAATATAAATAATTAAATAATATTTTTAATAATTTTGAAATAATCAATTTTAGTGAGTCTTATGGTATTAAAATTTAAATATAATAAAAAAGATGAATACAAAGAAAACAAAGTAAAAATCGATAATATAAATTTTTAAAATTAAATTAATTATTTAAAATAAATTTATATAAATAAAATCTTATTAAAATAAAAAATGTTGCTACCAAGAATATTATTAATTGTAAATTTATTAATCATAATTTCTTCAAAAGAACCAAATAGAGATTTAATTCCATTTAATGCAACATCCTTACATAAATTAAATAGAATTTCAGGATATGTTTTAACACCAAATAACCAATATGCTGTTTTTGTGAACAGAAAATGGGATGAAGTATCAGGAAAATTTACTTCTAATTTAAAATATATATCTGTGAATTCTCAAACAGGAGAAGCAATAGATTTAACAACACCATCATTAGAATATCAAGATATTAATCCTGCTTTTTCAGCAAATTTCCCAAATCTAATTTTTTTCCTAAGAATAAAAGAAGGAAGAGTTCATATATATTATATGGATTTCCTTCCAGCAACTTTTTCTGCTTCAGAACCTGTTCAATTTACAAATTATCCTCTTGATGTTTCTAATATGATTATTACTGGTAATACTATTGTTTTTTCCACTGAAATGTTTTATGATTGTGAAGATATGACATGCACTGCAAATAAATTCGAAGAAATTGCAAAGAGGGGACCAAATACTTATTCACTTTATACTGAATTAATGATTAGGCATTGGGATACATGGTATACTGAAGGAGCTGCTTCTCATGTTTTTTATCAAAAAATGGAAAATGATGGTAATTTACCTAAATTACATGGTGAACCTGTTGATATGATATTAAAACAAAAATTATGTAGTCCTCCTATAGAATATGGAAGTGAACAATTTGCTATTTCTTCAGATGAAAACTTAATAGCTTTTAGTACACATAAAAAAGATAGAAATATGAGTTGGACAACAAAATGGGATATTTTAATTTATGATGTAAGCAATAAAGATTTGTTTAATGTTACTTCTGAAGATGTAGGGAGAGCTCAAAATCCAAAATTCTCATCTGATAATTCTAAATTAGCTTATTTCTATATGAAACGTGCAGGTTTAGAAAGTGATATATTAAGATTGAAAATTTTTGATATTAATAATAAAAAATTTATTCCTGCTAAAACGGTTGAAGAACCATTACCATTTCCACAAGATTTTGTTTGGTCAGATTCCACCAATAATGTTTTTATATTAACAACAATTGATGCTGGTCATGTTAAATTATATAAATATTCTCATAATGAAGAAAGTGCATATACCTTATTAACAGATGATAAAAATGCATATGGAACACCAAATTTATTAACTCAAGATACTTTCTTTGTAGATTATACTTCATATCAACATCCTACAGTTCTTGGCTTCCTTGTAAAAGATACAACAACAGGTTTATATGAAACTAAAATATTATGTGACCCAAATAAAGATTTTATGTTAAATTTTGAAATGGTAGAACCAGATTCTTTTTTATTTACAGGGGCAAAAGGTGATACTATACAAGGTTGGATAATGAAACCAATAAATTTTGATGAAAATAAAAAATATCCATTAGCATTTCTGATTCATGGTGGACCTGAAGGTTCATGGGATCCTGCTTGGTCTTATCGTTGGAACCCTCAATTATGGGCAAATCATAATTATGCAGTAGTTATGATAAATCCACATGGTTCTTCAGGAATGGGAATAGATTTCCAAGATGCAGTTAGGAATGATTGGGGTGGTGCACCATTTGAAGATTTAATGCTTGGATGGGAATATGTGAAAAACACTTATAAATGGATTGATATGGATCATGTAGGTGGTTGTGGAGCTTCATATGGAGGTTATATGATTAATTGGATTCAAGGACATAATGACGACCAAAAATTTAAATGTTTAGTTACTCATGATGGAGTGTTTAGTACTGTTACAATGTTTTATGCTACTGAGGAAATGTGGTTCCCTATGAGTGAATATTGTGCTCATGATAATTGGGGTTGTACACCTTTTAATAGTGATGAAGAAAGAAAAGGATATGAACAATTTTCACCTGAAAGTAGAGTTTCTCATTGGAACACTCCTCATTTAATTATTCATGGAAGCAAAGATTATAGAATTCCTATTACTGAAGGTATTTCTGCTTTTACTGCTTTACAAATTAGAAATATTCCTTCCAGATTTGTTCATTTTCCTGAAGAGAATCATTGGGTTCTTAAACCAGAAAATTCTATTAAATGGTATGAAGAAGTATTAGGTTGGTTAGATAAATTTTTAAACAATAATTAAATTTGTGAAAATAGTTTTTTTGAATTATAATCTGATTGAAAAAATTTACCATTGTTCAGAAATAATATTATTTTAATAAATTAAAAATATATTTCAACAAAAAATAATTTTTTTTATTATTTTATTTTTTTTTTTTTTGAATTTATTCCAATTTTTAATGAATATGAGCTATAGGAATTCCAACAACATAAATTTAGATAAAAATATATATGAAAATAATTTAAATTTCGAGAATTTACAATTTTCAAATGATAAAATATATGATTTATTTTCAAATAAAGAGCAATCAGACACCAGCACAAAAGAAATTAATGAAACAAGTCGTAATAAAATAGTAATTGAAACAAGAGAAGAATTTATAAATACATTAAAAAATGAAAAAGAAGAGTTATTAAATTCTTTAAATGAAAAAAAATTTGCTTTGGAAAATATTAGTGAGGAAAATCAGGAATTAAAAATATCTATTGTTCAAAAAGAAAAAGATTTAATAAATAAAAATAATGAATATGATAAATTAAAATTAGAAATAGAACAATATAAAATTAAAAATGAGCATTTACAATTAGATTACAATAAATTAGAAAAAGATAAAAAAGAATTAAAATTTCAAAATATTGAATTAAATCAAAAATTAGAATCTTTAAATTCTAATTATAAAATTCTTGAAAAAATTTTATTTGAAAATTCACAAAATTTAAAAGAAAGTTTACTTAAATCAGAAATAACAAAAATTCAAAATAAAAGTGATGATATTTTAATCGAAAATTCAAAAATTAAATTTGAAATTAAAACCCTTGAATTGAAAATAAAAAATATTTTAAAACAAAAAGAAAATGAAATTTCAATTATAAATGAATTACACGAGGATGAAATAAATAATCTGAAAAAAACAATTTCTTCTTTTCAAGAACAAATAAAAGAATTATATAAATCTTCAAATCAAAAAATAATTGTAACACAAAATAATCCTAATCATAATGTAAAATTATTTAATAAAATTAAAGAATATGAAAGAAAAATGAAACGATTAAATGAAGAAAATTTTCAATTAAAAAATGAAATAGAAAAAATAAAAAGTAAAGTAGAACAATTAAACACATCAAATGAAAATAAAGAAAAAACAATTGAAAAATTATATTTTGATATTAATAAATTAAATAATGAAAAATATAATAAAAATATGTTAATGCAAAATCAAATTAATTATAATGAATATAATAATAATACTATTAATTTTTTGAAAAATGAAAATAAAAAACTGAATAAAGAGGTTCAAAATTATGTGAAAAATTATAAAAAATTAAATGTTGAAATTAATGAAGCTAATCAAATATTTTCTGAAAAAAATGAAATATTCCAAATAAAATTGTCAGAATATAAACAAAAAATAATAACATTAAAGACTAAAATAAATCAATTACATGAAGAAATATTTTATTTAAAACATAAGAAAAATTAATAAAACAAAAATCTAAAAATAATTTTTTTTAAAATAATATATATCTATTATATATAGAAAAACATCTTCAAAAAAAAAGGAGCTTAGATAACCCAGTTTAAACTGTAAAAAAAAATATATATATCTTGAAAAAGAACTTCTTTAAGAAATATAATTAATTTTTTTAAAAAATAAAAAATATATATAAAAACGTAATTAATTTAGTATATACAATCCAAAACAAAAATAATTAATATTTAAAGATGTCACGTCGTGTTCAAAAAACAACAGTAACAACAACAACAAAAGTAGAAAAATCTGGATTATCAAATGATGAAGTTGATGAAATTCGTCAAGCCTTTGATTTATTTGATACAAATGGAACAGGAAAAATAGATCCAAAAGAATTAAAAGCAACAATGCAATCATTAGGATTTGATACAAAAAATCCAACAATCTATACATTAATTGCAGATTTAGATACACCTGAAGCAGCAAAAAATGGAGGAGTCAATTTTGATGATTTTGTTGGTTCAATTAACAATAAATTAGGTGACAAAGAAAGTAAAGAAGGTATTCATAGAATATTTGAATTATTCATTGATGATCCTAATGCTGATACTATTACTTTAAGTTCTCTTAAAAAAATTGCACAAGAATTAGGTGAAAATATGAGTGCTGAAGAATTAAAAGATATGTTAGAAAGAGCTTCTGCTAATGGTACTGAATTAACTTTTGATGAATTTTATGAAATTATGACTAAAAAATCTTTCCCATAAAATATATGGTTTTTATTTAAGAATTTTTTATTTTTTGATTTTTAAAAAAATTTTTCAAAATGTTTTCTCTTTTATTTTCTTTAAAATATATCATGAACATAAATAAATTATAATTTTAAAAAGTAAATTATATTGATTTATTTCTATACAAATCACTTTCTTAGATGTAAATGTATATCTTCAAAAAGTAATAATACATTTCAAATAACATCATTTCAAATAAATAATTATTAAGAAAAAATCAAAATAATGAGATTATTAATTATATATTATTTAAGTGTCATAAACATGAATAAATTATAAAATAAATGTCTTCAAATACATTCAGTAAAAAAGCAAGTCATCAATTTGACAATTCAAAAAAATTCAAAATATATCGTGACCAAAAAACTCCAGAAGAAGGAACAAAATTCACAGATCCTCTTTTTCCCCCAAATGAAAATTCTTTATTAGGAAAAAATGAGAAGGGTGAATTTTTAGATCCTGAAGCAGGAAAGCGTTCAATAATCTTAAATACAAATGATATTGAATGGAAAAGAGCACAAGATATTTTTGCAGAACCACAATTATATGAAGGAATTATTTCAATCGATGACATTAAACAAGGAAAAATAGGTAATTGTTATTTCTTAAGTGCCATTGCAGCAATGTGTGAATTTCCGCGTTTAATATCTCAAACAATAATTTCAAAAGATGTATCTGAAGATGGATTTTATCAAGTTTTAATGTTTATTGATGGAGAATTCCAAATAGTTTATCTTGATGATTATTTTCCATGTATCAAAGGAACAAATATTCTATATTTTGCAAAACCTAATTCATTTGAATTATGGGTTATTCTTTTAGAAAAAGCATGGGCGAAAGTTAATGGAGGTTATCTCAATATTATCAGTGGTTGGCCTTGTGATGTGTTCAGAGCTTTTACTTCATTTCCTTGTGAAATGATTGTTCACAAGGAAGAAAAACCAGAAAGAGTTTGGGGAATTATTAGAGCTGTTGATTTAAATAATGGTATTATTTGCGCTTCTACTAAAAACGATGATTCTGTTGAAAATAAGGGACTAATTAAAAATCATACATATACTTTAATTGACACTGAAGAAGTGGTTGATGAAAAAGGAAAAAAAATTAGACTTTGTAAATTAAGAAATCCATGGGGATATAAAATTTGGAATGGTGAATGGGGAAAAGGCTCTACTTTATGGACTGAATCTATTAAAAAACAAATTGAAGAAAAATATCTTATTGATGAACCAGGAACTTTTTGGATGACTATAGAAGATATTAATAAATATTTTTTAAGAACTGATTTATGTCAAATAATTTATGGAGCGCATGTGAAAATGATGACCATAGAAGGAAATGACTTAAAAGTACCACAAATATATAATATTTATGTATCTAAACCTGGATTATTGTCAGTAAGTTTGATTGAAAAAAATTGGAGATATAACAGAGAATTAAGAGATGTACCTCATCCTACTTCATTATTATTTGCAGAATATGATCCTGGTTTAAAAACAATCAAACATGCTTTCACTGATTTCGAATGTTATAATGATGTGGAAAAAACAAGAAAAGTTCGTCCTGGATTTTATATTCTGTGGGTATATAAATCTATAGATGCTTCAGAAGAGCCAAAACCAACTTTTGCAAATTTAAGAATCTGTTGTGATGTACCTTATAAAATAAAAAATATAGGTCCTGATTCTAATTTTAGTATAATAGGTGAAATCATTGCTCAAGGAGTAAGACATCATCATAGAGAAAAATTAAAAAAAGATGAGTTTTATTATGAAATTAAAAATTCTTTTGGTAGAAGTGGTATATCTTATCGTTTAATCTTAAATCCTTTGGCCACAAAATATGAAGAATGGGAATGTGATGCAACTGGAGTTGAAAATATTATGCTTTTACCTCCTTTTCAAGGTCAAAATAATTTTAAATTAAATGTTGGACCAAATTCATATGGTATTATATTAGGAATAAAAAAAGATATTTATGGTGATTTTTGGTTTAATGTTCAAAGTAAAATTAAACAATTTGAATGTAGAGAAGGTGAAGATCCAGTCAAATTCGAAAGACCAAAATATGATAATTTTTGTACAGGAGATGTAAATACAATTGAAACAACATATGATTTTCAATATTCTACTTTTGATATTCTTTCTACAGTAGATCAATATAGAGAAGTTAATCATTCTAAATTTTGGGAAATTAAATTAAACGATAAATATCCTAAAATTATGGAATATATAAATCAATTAACACCGATTGAAACAGATAAAAAATTAGATTGGGTAGAAATAAAAACAGGTAATGGAACATATATTGGAGAAGCAGATTATACAGTAAGACTTGGAAGAGGAGCATATATTTTTGATCAAGAAAAATTAATTTGGATAGGATATTGGGATGATAATGAAAAGGGACATTACGGAAAACTTTTTGATATGGAATTTAAACCTATTTATGAAGGAGAGTATAAAAACGGTAAAAGAGAAGGAAAAGGTGTTTATCATTATAAAACAGGAGAAGTATATGATGGTGAGTGGGTGGATGGCATAAGAGAAGGGAAAGGAACTTTTATTTGGGAAGATGGTTCTAAGTGGGAAGGCACATTTCACGACAATGAAATGGATGGTGAAGGAACATTTTATGATGGCCAAGAATCATATCCAGCAAAATACTCCGCAGGGGAATATGTTGAATAAATGAATATTAAAATTAAATTATTTATTTATTAAGAAATTATTTAATTTAGAGTAACAAAAACATAAAAGAAATTAAAATTAGTGAAAAATAGATTATATAAATAACATAATAAATACAAATATAATAAAAAAAAAAAGAATTAAAGAAAAGAAAAAATCATTGAATAAATTTTAAAATGAATGAATATAGATAAGGCGATTGAAATTGATTTATTTTTAAAAAAATTATATTTTTTATTCATGCTATTTAATTAATTATTTTATAAATTTCTTTTTCTGGGGATTGGGCCCAATCCCCAATCCCCAATCCCCAATCCCCATATTTCTAGTAAAAATTAATTAAAAGGTATTTTATTTAT
>JAEEGL015752212.1_pt1 | contig 18810 bp, 17 predicted proteins | sample 9134231 | NCBI WGS metagenome assembly JAEEGL01 (sample SAMN16246548, study PRJNA631951) | gut metagenome | biome: gut microbiome; feature: rumen; material: fiber-attached | host: Bos | place: Iran: Karaj | collected 2018-10 | reverse complement strand
CAGAGGCGTTTTTCAGCCGGAAATTGCCGAAAAAGCGGGCGGATTTACGGCTATCGTCGTTTCCTCCCTTGCGTTTGCTCTCATCCATCTCGACCTTGCGTATTTCCCCGTATATTTTATTTCATCGCTCATTTTATCCGCGGTGGCGCACGTTACGTCGTCTTGTCTGCCGTCGGTAATCATTCACGCGGCATACAACGTATTTTCGGTATATTTTTCGCCGCGCCTTACGTTTATCGAGTCGGAAAGGATAGGAATATCTTTCATCCTCATTATTTTCACGATAACCGCTCTTATATTTCTTCTTTTATGGCTGCGGCAGATTGAAAAGCTGTGCAGGAGAAAATCAATTGAAATCACGCTTCAAAACGCGCCCGAGGGCGCGCCGGAAAACGAAAACGCAAAGCACAGGGGCGGAAAAATCAGGTTTTATTCCCCGCCGTTTCGTCTTTTTTCCGACACGGGATATTCCTTTCACAAGCTTTTGCGGTACGTTTTCTCCCCTGTCATGATTCTTGCGGTAACCGCGTTTTTCCTTATAAATCTTTTGTGAAATTGAAATAAAAAAGCACCCATCCCCCGCTTTTGCGGGGGATGGGTTTTATTAAATTTATATTTGAAATTATATTTTGGCTCGAATACCCGAACAAAAATAATTAAGAAACTTCTGATTTCCTATATAATTTGTAAATAATAGGAATTATTAACAATAATAGTATTGAATAAAGAACAAATAATATTGGCAACGCTCCCACTACTGTTTTACCGATTTCATAAGCATTGAAAAATCTAACTGTATTTCCTATCTGAAGAAGCTGATCCGGAAGTAATCCAAGAATTCCGGAAGCAGATCCAAGATTTCCAATAAATGATGGAATGAACAGTAATACAAATGGTACAGCTATCGATACGATGGCAGACCTTGTAATAACTGATACAAGCATTTCAACAGTAAGTATAAACATCGTACCAATATAACCACCAAGTATAGTCAACAAGTATTCTTCTAAAAAAGTGATATTATATAAGCTCTTCCAACCGTAAAAATATGCTTGAATCGGGCAATTCCAACCACCAAAACCTAAAACAAATAATACAATTACAGTATAAATAAGTACCAAAACCCAATATACTGACGTTATAATTGTCAACCCTGCTATTATTTTTGCTTTTACGCCCTTCTTTCGTCCTTCTTCGGACGAGAAAAAAATTGCATCCGCTTTTTGCTGATATTCTCCGGGGAAAATATTGCAAACAAGAAAACTTAAAAGAAGCATTGTCAACATTATAATCGTATTAGAAGAATCCATTAATGCTTTCCAACCATCCGCATACTCATAGTATAATGGTGTTTTAAGCTTGCGATATTGATTTAAAAAGAATTCTTTTTGAGAACTTGAATATCTGTCTTTGGCTTCATCGGACGCTAACCATTCCTGAAGATTTAAAATACGATTTTCATAAACCTTTTTGGCGTCCTCTGATGATAATTCATTAATAATATAATAATCATATTCTCTAAAAGGACTGAATGCACAATTTATTATGTCGCGCAAGTCTAAAAAACCTTGTTTCATTGCATATGCTTTATTGTTTTCATGATAATCCTTTGACTGCGCCTCAGGTGATGCTTCAACGACAGCATTTTCACGAATTACATCAGCAAATACTTCTTCGGTCAAGTATCCGTGCCATTTACTCTTTACTTCTCGTAAATTTTTTGAAGCTTGATATCCTCTGATACTTTCCCCGTTTACATTCACAGATGTTACACTTCTGATAGCGGAAATTGATACAATTATAACCATCACTAACAATAAAGCAATAACAATTTTACCGCCGGTCTTTGAAAAAACTTTTTTAATTTCATATTTAATCATTTATTTCACCGGCTTTCTCTCCAAAAACATGAATAAACAAATCTTCTAACGTCAATTTATCCTCAACTGCATTTATTATGGGCTTTTCACCAGATACCACCCGGAGTTCCGTCCCGCTTGGCAGTGTCTTGCGATTAGAAACTAAAAACTTTTCTTGTATCCTATCGGCATCATCTGATGATACCTCACAATTCCAAACTTTTACCGAGGCCGATTCAAGTAATTCCTGCATTGTTCCTGATAGAACAATCTTTCCTTTTTTCATTATAAAAATATAAGCTGCAACAGATTCAATATCTGACACAATATGTGTTGAAAGAAGCACCAATCTATTCTGAGACAGTTCACTGATTAAATTGCGGAAGCGTATACGCTCTCTTGGATCTAATCCTGCCGTTGGTTCATCCAAAATCAAAATCTTTGGATCATTCAATATAGCTTGCGCAATTCCGATCCTTCGTTTCATGCCTCCGGACAGTTTTTTCATTTTAACATTCTTATACTGTTCCATTCCAACTTGATACAATACGTGGTCAATTTTTTCTTTTGCAATAGCAGAAGAAATATCTTTAATGGATGCTATATATTTAAGATAATCTATAACTGTAAAATCCGGATAAAATCCAAATTCCTGAGGTAAATATCCCAATATTTTCCGATACTCACTGTCCATTTCAAATATATTTTTACCATCGCAAGTTATAGAGCCGGATGTTGGATGAATCAATGTGCAAAGCATTCTCATTAAAGTCGTTTTTCCCGCTCCATTTACTCCTAAAAGCCCATATACGCCTTTTTGCATATTTATATTGATATGATCAACAGCTTTAATACTGCGAAAGTCTTTTGTTAGTTCTTCAACAACCAGTTTCATATTGTTCATCTCCTAGAAATAAGCATTTAAACTTTTCAACAAATAATATTTAAATTTAGTCGGAATTATATTACACTCTTATAAGTATCATATAGCACAATGTTCCTGCGATTATCGAAAGATACATATTCTTTCGCGCGGTCTGAAGTATGACAACCAGCGCGCAAGAGACGATTTCGGCAAGGCCGAAAGGATATTTTCCGAAATCGGTATCGCGCAGGCAGTATATTACAAGCACGGTCATAATTGCCGTGGGGAGCGTTTTCCCGAGATATTTTACCGTTTTGGGCAGCGGCCGTGTGCCGAACAGCAGGAACGGGAAAGCGCAGAGCATCCACGTTACAACCGCGACGACGGCTATTGCCGCGGCAGGATAGACTGCGTTACTTATCATTTTCAAAGCCCTCCTTTTTCTCAACGGGCTTTTGAAGCAGCAGAAGCGCCGCAAGGCACGCAATCAGCGTCGGGATAAGAAAATAGTCCTTTCCGAGAAGCCAAAACAGGGTTGACGCGAAAATTACCGCTGCAAAAAACGGAATTTTTGAGCGGAACCGGTTCCACTGATTGACGACTACGACCAAAAAGAACGCGACGGCGGAAAACTCTATTCCGCGCATATCAAACGGAAGAAAATGTCCCGCAAACGCGCCGAGAAAGCACCCGAAAATCCAATACGAATGGTTAAGAAGCGAGATTAAAAACGCGCACTTTTCCTCGTCAAGTCCTTTATCGTACTTTACCGAGCAGAGTATTGAATACGTTTCGTCGGTGAGCGCCATTATCATATACGGATAACGCCAACCCATTTTACGAAACTTATCTATAAAGCCGATTCCGTAAAAGACGTGGCGGGCGTTTATAAAAAGCGCCGTCAGCGCAAGAGAAACCAGCGGTGCGCCCGACGCCATCATGGGCACCATTACAAGCTGCATGGAGCCTGCGTATATGAACACGGCGGAAGCAACGGAAAGCAAAATACCGTACCCCGCGTCGCTCATCATTATTCCGAAGGCAATTCCGATAAACAGATACGTAAAGAAGATTGGGACCGTATTTTTGACTGCAAAGCGAAATTCCTTCAAGTTTTTCCTCCGAACGTTATGTCTCTCAATTTGTTATACCCTTAAATATTCAGTTCCATCCCGTCATACGACGTCAGAATGTTCTTTTGAATTGCTATTTCGGAAAATTCCTCATACGGCACGTGAAGTCCGTTATGCGAAAAATGATTCGACACGAAAACGGTTTTTTCGTCGGCAAATCCCATTTCCGTCATTTTCTTTTTAATCTCGATATTTTCAAAAAGGCTCATGTGTCCCACGTAATTCATTGGTCTGAGTGCGTTTGTACAGTCCATTACGACGAGGTCGAAATGCGGTTTTGTTTTTTCCCAGTATTCCCATATATCGTCGCGCGGAAAATGTGTATCAAGCGCGTAAAGCACGGTTTTTTCGCCGTCGCTTATCTGATAAATCACGGGGCCCGAATGCTCGTCGTGAATTGCGGGGAGCACGGTTACGGTATATTTATCCGCCCCCACTACGTCAAATTCCTTTACGGTATGAAGTTTTGCCTTCGGAATATCCTTCAAAAGTCTTTCAATTCCCTTTCCCGCAATTTCAGACGCGAAGAAGGTTATCTCATAATCCGGTGCGGGATACGAAAAGCCTCCTGCGAGTATTGTTATATCCTCGGTATACAGGTGGTCGGAGTGGCTATGCGTTATAAGGCAGTTTTTCACTTTACCGAGGTCGATATTATTTGAAAGCACGTGGCTTACGGTATCGGCGGGAAAATCTATAAGCAATTCTTCGTCGATGATAGCCTGTGTTCTCGTTCTCACGGACCTTCCGCCCGTCTGTCTTATTTGTCTGCACCTTTCGCAGTTACAGAACAGCGCCGGGATGCCCTCAAAAGCCGCCGTTCCCAAAAATTTGAATTTCATATCTTTTTCCGCCTTATTATTTTATCTCGACAAGTTCGTATTCTCTCGTTCCGAAGCCCAGCTCTGATGCCGCTTCTATCGTATGAATACCGTTTCTTGAATTTACTCTTTCCATAAAATGCTCTTTACCGGGGTCGTCGGAGTTTGCCACAAGGTCGACGCACGCCTGATCGATAGCTATCGGGTCGAGGCCTGCAAGAATGCCTATATCCTTCAAGCAGGGGTCTTCCGCCACCGCGCAGCAATCGCAGTCGACGCTCATATTACACATAATATTTATAAACGCCGTATTCCCCTTAAAGTAGTCCACTACCGCCGACGCGGCGTCCGCCATGCTTTCGAGAAAATGGTCCTGCGGGGGCAGATTATTCCACAGCGTATACTGGTCCTTATTCGTGCCCGCGGAGTGAATCCATGCTTTTCCCTCCGATGAAGCGCAGCCGATTGACAGTTGTTTCAGCGCGCCTCCGAAGCCGCCCATGGGATGTCCTTTGAAATGTGAAAGCACAAGCATTGAATCGTATTTTTCGATATTTTTACCCAAGAAGTCCTCTTTCAGATGAAATCCGTTTTTTACGGGTATCGAAAGGTCGGGGCCTTGTGCGTCCATCAAATCAACGTCGAAAAATTCATTCCATCCATGTCTTTTTATGGTTTTCAGGTGCTTTTCGGTTGTGTTTCTTTCCCCGGAATACGCGGTATTACACTCGACTATCGTTCCGTTTACGTACTCGACCATCGGCCTCATAAATTCCGGTCTCAGATAATTCTGATTGCCTTCTTCCCCCGAATGAACCTTTACCGCCACGTTTCCGGGCAGTTCCTTATTCAGCGTTTTATACAGTTTTACAACGTTTTCGGGAGTTATTTCCCTTATAAAATAAATTTTTGCCTTTTCCATATTTATCCTCCGTAAATTTATGCGGAAAACATCACACGGTTATCCACATTGCAGGGCGCACGCACATCTGCTGTGTATCTACCTGGGTTCCGAATTCGCTTAATAAGTCTGAGCGGGAGTTATACCAGCAAAAATAGAGTCTGTTATCGCCCGGGGTACGCACCCAATACTGTGTATACGCTCTTCCGTACGGTATAAGCATCTGATTTTCCGGGTATACCGAAAAATATCCTTTCGCAATCATGGTTTCGGTCGGTGGGCATATTCCGTACGTCGTATCCGAAAAATACGTTTCGATTTCCGATTTACTCAAGATGAACACCTTATCTTCGGTATCGTTTCCGCCCGAAATATACGATTTTGTGGGGCTGCCATCGTTGACGAGGGTTACCGTCTTTATATGCGCTTTTTCCTCCGTTGTAAAGGAATTTTCATAAAAGTCGCCGTTCAGCCAGGCGCGAAGCGTACACGTTTCCCATTTTACGTTTTCCATACGCTCGTCGTTTAAGCATTTTTCTTCGAGTGCGTATGCGCTTACGACGAGAAAGCTGTTTCCGTCTGTGCCGACAACGAGCCATTCTATCGGCTCCGTGCCGTTTTCCGTGTTATTATCCTGCTCGAATGAGCCAAGTCCGAACATATCGCCGATTTTTACGCCGTCTGCCGACGTCGGAAACGGGTTTACCGTCCGTTCGGGGACGGGCGGTTCGGGCGTTTCGTCCGTCCCGGGATCCGCGTCGGAGTTATCCGTTATATCTTCGGAATTATCCGATATTTCAAAATTATCCGTTATTTCGGGTTTATCGGGTGTATCCTTCGTCTCCGACGAGGATTCCGAACCCGTTTTCGTCATTCCCGGGATATTCAGTTCACATGCGCAAAGTCCGAGTGCAGCAGTTATTACAAGCAGTAAGGTAATAATTTTAACAAAGTTTTTCATATTTATCTCCTTTTTCTTTAATATTCCACGTCGGAATCTATGCTTTCAAGCACTTCTTTCGCTTTCTGAAGCTGCGGGTCTTTATCTTCGGTCATGCTAAAATAGTTTCTCAAATACATTTCGGGAAGTTCAACTTCAAATTCCGGGGTAATTCCCGTGTTTTCAAAGCTTACCTCCGACGGCGGAAGATACATTCCCGTCGATATATTCGCGCCGCCCTCGGGAAGTTCCGTTACCTCCTGGATCGAGCCTTTTCCGTACGTCGTGCTTCCGACTATCTGCGCCTTATTATAATCCCTTATCGCCGCGGCGAACAATTCCGCCGTTCCCGCGGTATTTTTATTTACAAGCAGCGCCATCGGTGCGTTGAACGAAACGGGGTCCGACGTATACGTCTTTTGTTTGCCGTTCTTATTGCTTACTATAACCGTTGTTCCTTCAGGAAGCAGAAAATCGAGCAGCTGAGATATTCCGTCGATATCGCCGCCGGGGTTGTTTCTTATATCGATAATGAATTTTTCGGCTCCGCTCTCCGACAGTTCCTTTATAACGTTTTTGAACTCGTTTGCGGTATCCGCGGTAAATTCCTTTATCGTTATGAGTCCCACGAGATTTTCGAGCATTTTTCCCGTGATTTTTTCGGTTTTCAGCTCTTCTCTCGTTACTTTTACTTCTCTTGCCGCGCGGTATTTATTTTCAACTTTAAGCGTTACCTCAGAGCCGATATCTCCGCCGGTAATCTTATTTTCGGCAAGGTGCTGTCCCAGCATTACGACGTTGCTTCCGTCTATTTCGGTAATTACGTCGCCCGGAACGATTCCCGCCGCATAAGCGGGGCCTTTTTCGTTTACGCTGAGAATATACAGGCCGTTCTCCTTTTTATCGTACAAAGCCGAAACGCCTATTCCCGTTCTCGCCTTTTCACTGCTTTCAAGCAGATATTCTTCGTATTCCTTTGCGTTCATATATGACGAATATCTGTCGTCAAGGCCTTCAAGATAGCCTTCGAGCGTTTTTTCAAGCAAAGCGTTATCGTTTATCGAGCCTATATATTTTCCCCTTATTATTCCATCCGTATTATAAACGATATGGCTTATATCGTTTTCAGTCGTTATTTCGGAAAATATCTTGGAATATTTATCGTTGAGCGTTTTTGTAAGATAATAATACGAAATCTGCCACGTTATAAGTACCGCCGCGGCAAGCAGAATTGCAAAAACGGATATATACGTACTCTTTTTCGTACCGCCCGAATTCTTCATATTACCGCCCTTTCTTTTTATATTTTTTGAAAAAACTGCCCGCTTTTTTCACGGGCAGTTTTTATATTCAGAATTTCATTCCGAGATAATCCGCCGGGTCAACAAGATTTCCATTTTTATACGTCGTGAAGTGCAGGTGGTTGCCCGTAGAGCGTCCTGTGGAGCCGACGTATGCTATGACGTCTCCCCTTTTCACCTTTTGTCCCGACACTACGTTTATTGAACTGCAATGCGCGTAAAGCGTCATAAGTCCGCCGCCGTGGTTTATCGTAACGCAGTTGCCGTATCCGCCGTTATATTCGGCAAGCACGACCGTTCCGTCGTCGGCCGCCAGAATAGGCGTTCCCTTGGGGCATGCAAAATCGTATCCGTTATGGTAATCCTGTTTTCCGGTAAACGGGTCTGTTCTGTATCCGTAATAGGACGTTAATGTATAAGACACGTTTGACGGAAGCGGGAACAGCAGTATTCCCGAATAATTCGATTTATCCTCTTTTGCGAACATTGCGGCAAGTGCCTTTATCTGGCTGTTGAGGTCTTCTACGAATTTTCTCTTTTCTTCAAGTTCCTTTTCGTATTCTTCGACGTTTTCAAGGGCCGCCGCCTGCTTTTGCGCGGCAATCTTCTGCTTTTCGACAAGCTGTTCTTTAAGTCCCTCTTTTTCCGTCTTCAAATCACTCATTTTGACAAGAGCGTCTTCATATTCGGCTTTTGTCGCCGCAAGCTCTTTGGAGGTTTCTTTAAACTTTTCGAGAACGTTGGTATTATATGACAAATGGTATGAAATGAGGTCTACTCTCGATATGAGGTCGCTGAAATTTTCCGCGCTGAAAATAAATTCAACGGTGCTTGCAAAGCTGTCGTATTCAAACGACATCCTTATCATATCGTCAAGCATTCTCTGCTGTTTTGCAATCTCAATTTCAAGCTCCGCTATCTGTTCCTCTTTTTCCTTTACCAATTCCTCATACTGAACGAGCAAAGAATCAATTATTATTATCTGTTCGTCGAGAATATCGATTTCGTGTTTGAGGCTCGTTATTTCCGACGCAAGCGACTTTGCTTCGGATTTTGCGCCTTCGATTTTGCTTGTCAAATCGGATTTTTCCGATTCAATCTGCTTCATTCTGTCGCTGAGCGAGTCGATTTCGCTTTGAATCTGCGCATTCGATTTTGCCGCGTCCGCTCCGAAAAAATACGGAGTTTGAAAGCATATATACGCCACTGAAACAAGGCATACCAAAACAGATAAAAACTTAATACTTTTTTTCAAAACCGTTCCTCCGTAATTTACGCCTTCATAAATCTTCTTATTGCAATCGCGCTTCCGAAAATACCGAGAACAAGACCCGCTCCCAAATATATTGCAAGGTAAAGCGGATTCATTTCTTCAAACGCGGGAAGAATTATATACCCCTCGAGTTTTTTCGCAAGCTCCGCCATGGGACCGCAGTAAATATAATACTGCACTCCGTAGCCTATAAGTCCCGACACGAGTCCTATAAGCGCGCCTTCAAACATGAAAGGCATGGTAATATACGTCTTTGTCGCGCCGATATAGCGCATTACCGTAACTTCCAGCTCTCTTGAATGATATGTAAGCCTTATGGTATTCGATATAACGAACACCGAAAGTGCGATAAGCAGCGACATGAGCCACGTTCCGCCTATGGAAATGACGTTTTTGAAATTATTTATGTTTTTGGCAATATCGTATCTGTTTTTGACCTTATCGACGATTCCGTCGTCCTTTCCGTCGCCGTCGGCGTCGAGTCTTTCGAGGTTATAGACAAGTGCGTCCACGCCGTTTATGTCCACATACTCTATTTCGAACGAGTCGGGCAGCGGGTTTGTGGTTTCGTCATAGGAATCGAATATATATGCGTAATCATCGCCGAATTTCACCTTTTCGGACGAAAGGGCGTCGGCTTTTGATATGAATTTTACGCTTTTTACGTTTTTGAGGCCCTCTATCTGCTTTTTTGCGTTGCTTACCTGCTCGCTCTGTGTATCGAGCTTCATATATACGACGATTTTATTGAAATCGTCGATATTATCCACGCTTTTATTGATTACTATCATGAGCGTTGCGAACACTCCGACAAGAAGCAGCGACGACGTAAGTATAACTATCGAGGCAAAAGTCCTGAATCTGCCTCTGAAAAATTGTCTTGTTCCTTCCGATACGAAATTCAGTCTATTCATTGTACATACCGCCTGTTCTGTCGCTTTCGACGATTCCGTTTTTGAGCGTTATTACGCGTTTCTGGAACTTATCGACAAGGTCCTTTTCATGCGTAACGACAATAATCGTCTTTCCGAGCTGTTCGTTGAGCGCGATAAGCAGTTTCATTATGTCGAGACTCATCTCCGGGTCTATATTTCCCGTAGGCTCGTCCGCAATAATGATTTTCGGATTATTTGCAAGCGCTCTTGCAAGCGCGACTCTCTGTTTTTCGCCGCCCGAAAGCTGTGCCGGAAAAGCGTGCATTCTGTCTTTGAGTCCCACGGCTTCGATAAACGCGGGAACCTCTTTTTTTATCTTTTTATTTGATGCGCCGATAACCTGCATGGCAAAAGCGACGTTTTCATAAACCGTTTTATTCGGAAACAGTCTGAAATCCTGGAAAACGAAGCCCATTGTCCGTCGAAGATACGGGACCTTGCTTTCGCGCATTTTATCAAGTCTGAAATTGTCGATTATGAGTCTGCCGTCCGACACCTTTTCTTCTCTGAGCAGCAGCTTTGTAAGCGTAGTCTTGCCCGCTCCCGAGTGTCCCACTATAAAGACAAATTCACCGTCGTTGATTTTAATATTTATATCCTTCAAAACGTAATTGTTTTCCGAATACGCTTTGCTGACGTTTTTGAATTCTATCATCAAAATACTCCCAAATCAATATTTTATCGGTTTTGAGGTCAGGTACTTCTTTACCATAAGCGCAACCTTGAAGGTTATCGCGTTATCGAATTCGCGCAGATCAAGCCCCGTTATTTTTCTGATTTTTTCAAGTCTGTAAACGAGTGTATTTCTGTGCACGAAAAGCTTTCTCGACGTTTCGGAAACGTTTAAGTTATTGTCAAAGAACGCCTGAATCGTAAGAAGCGTCTCTCTGTCCAGGCTGTCGAGCGAGCCTTTTTTGAACACTTCCTGCAAAAACATTTCGCAAAGCGTCGTCGGGAGCTGATAAATGAGTCTTCCGATACCTAAGTTTTCATAATTGATTATGTTCTGCTTTGTGTTGAACACTTTGCCGACTTCTATTGCAACCTGCGCCTCCTTGAACGACGCGGAAAGGTCTCTGAGCGTCTCGGCAACCGTGCCTATTCCTATCGTAACGCCGAGGTAGAATTCCGCGCTTATCGTGTCCGCTATTGAATGCGCGATTTTCTCGAGTTCTTTTGTGTCGGTGTTATACTTTACTTCCTTGACGAGAACGACGTCGTTTTCGCCTATGCTTATAACGTAATCCTTATTCTTGTCCGGGAACATATTCTGCAGAATGTCGTAAGGTATTACCTCGCCCATTTCGCTGAATCTGATGAAGAACACCGCTTTGGGCGCGTCGATTCCGAAATTCAGTTCCTTTGCTTTGATATAAATATCGCTCGAAAGGATATTGTCAAGAATTATATTCTTGATGAAGCTGATTTTGTCGTATTTTTCGCCGTAGAGCGTTTTTATGTTGTTGAAAGAGACGGACAGGACTTTACATATATCCGCCGCTTCCGCGTCGTCGCCTTCGATGATAATTACGTTTTCGGGCATATTGTAGGAGCCCATCGGAAAATAAGTGTTTCCCGCAATAACCACGGGCGCGTCGCTTTCGAAATATCCGAGCGCTTCGGGTCTTGTTTCGCCTACGTTTATGAGGTCCGAACCGGCGATAACCGTTCCGGCGTCGTCAAGCACGTAAATTTTTCTGTTAATGCCTTCTTTTAACTGATTTATTACGTTTTGAAAAACTCTTGCAAACATTTTACATTTCCCCTACTCACATATTAATAAGTTTAATCGTATAAATTATAGCGAACACTATATACTGTATCAAAAATGCGACAAGCATTTGTCCTAAAGTCAGTATCGGCGTACCCAGCGGGTCAGGCAGCTTTATTAGCATGAACACCGACCACACCGCAAGCGAGATATAATACGGGAAGAAAATAAGCGAATAATGTTTTTTCTCAGCCGATTTATTTCTTGAAACGTATTTTGATTTCACTATCACCGAAATCGCAATTCCGAACGCCGCGGCGGCAATTATAAGAAGTATTTTGCCGATTATTCCGCCCGTCGTGTATACGTGCCAGTATCTGTACAAAAACAGCGCGAGCACCGCGTTTTCGATACTGAACACGAGAAAATCACGGTAATATATTTTGGAGATATAATAAATGAGCACCAGAACTATTGTTGCGATAAGGGCGAACATACAATCCTTTATACTGTTTATCACGCGTCTGCCGAAAAAAGCGGAAAACGCCGTAACGTACATCATTATAGCGACCGCGTTTATGCTTGAAAAGTTTTTGCCGCTCTCGTCCTTCTTTTTTATTCTGCAGACTGCGTACCATACTATTGACGCAATGAGCAATACCGCGATTATTCCTATATAAACGGGATTGTTGAAAATGCGGTTTAGTTCGTACGCCGTGTTTCCGCCCGTCGCCTGGCGAACGTTCAGCGTCGAGCTTGCCTTCAGTATCAGCATTACGACCGCGCATGCGATAAAGAACAGCACCGACATTTTATAAAAATCGATATCCTTTTTGCTGACGCTTCCCTTTTTTTTCGCAGAATTTCTTGAAAATCTTGATGCCATTTTATACACTCCGTTATTATTATTTTTTATTCCAGGTTCCCGCTGTAAAACATTATTGCGGACAGTACGCAAAGCGGCGCGGTTTCCGTCCGTAAAATCCTTTCTCCCAATGACGCAAGCGGTATTCCCATGCCCTGCGCGGTTTTGCGTTCCTCATCCGAAAGCCCTCCCTCGGGTCCTATGAGAAAGCCACACGTTACGGCGCCTTTTTTTGTTTCTTCTAATATTTTTTTAAGCGGTATGTGCGGCTCCGATTCGTAACACACAAAGCCGCAATCGCATTTTTTTATTTTTTCGAGCGCCTCTTTATACGAAAGCGCGTCCCCTACGGTCGGGATAATTGCCCTTCCGCTCTGCATCGCCGCCTCTTTTGCGATTTTTTGCCAACGCGCCGTCTTTTTTTCAAGCGTTTTCCCATCGGGTTTTGACACGCACCTTGCGGAAATTACGGGAACTATTTCCGACGCGCCGAGTTCGACCGCTTTTTGCACGATTTCGTCGAATTTATCTCCCTTTACGAGAGCCTGATAAAGCGTAACTTTGACCGACGGCTCGGACGTGCCCGTTTTCTTATCAATTATCACGAAAGTAACGCTTTGCGAATCGATGCTTTCTATTTCAGAGCGGTATTCGCATCCGTCTTTTCCGCACAGCGTGTATGTTTCTTTCACGCGTGCGCGAAGCGAAAGCGAAATATGTCTTGCATCTTCCCCGGTAATTTTAATTGTCTCACCGGGAGACGCGTCCGTCAAATCTACAAAGAATCGTGGCACAGCACAATCACCGCCCATTCTTCTTTTTCGGCGAAATCGACGACCTTAAAGCCCGCTTTTTCAAGCGCGTCCGTAACCTCGCCTGCGCGCTCGGAAATTATTCCCGAACAAATGAGTTTTCCGTCGTCTTTCAGAAACTCGCAAAACATATCCGCCATCCAAATTATCACGTCGGCGACGATGTTTGCGGCTATCATATCGTATTTTATGCCTTTAAGCGTCGAATACAGTTTTTCGTCTTCAAGCGTATTTCCCGCGAAAACCTCGTATTTATCGGGACTTATCCCGTTGACCTCATAGTTTTCTTTTGCAATGCGCGCCGAATTCTCGTCGATATCTACCGCGCGCACGTGCTTTACGCCGAGTTTTACGGCGGCAATTCCCAGAATTCCGCTTCCGCAGCCCATATCGAGCATCTGTATATCCGCGGCGTTTTGCTTATTTGCGAGAAGTTCCTCTATTTTTTCAAGGCAGAGTCTTGTTGTGGTATGGGAGCCTGTCCCGAAGGAAGACGAGGGGTCGATTTCGATTACCGTTTTGCCTTCATCGTTTGCAAATTTTTCCCAAGTGGGTTTGATTACGAGATTTTTGCCGACCGTAAAAGGTTTGAAATACTTTTTCCAGTTATTTTCCCAGTCCTCTTCCTCGAGCTTTGTATCGGAGTCCATTTTCAGCCTTCCGCAGTCGTCTCTTTCGGATTTCAGACTTTCGAGCGCGTTTTTTACCGAAAGAACGGTTTCAAGCCCCTGCGCGTTTTCCGGCACGTAAAACGTTACCGTCGTTTCGCAGTCCTTTATTTTAAGCAGGTCCTCCTCGATATAATCAAAATAAACTTCCTTATTTTCAAGGAAACTCTCGAAATCCTTGCCGTCAAGCACCTCGTATCCGTTTATCCCGTTCATGAGCAGAATACCCGAAACGGGCTCGATTCCCTCGGTTGATGTATATATCGTGTTTTTTATCCAGAGCATTTTTTCTCCAAAATTTCAATTTGTTATTATAAATAAAATCGGAAAACGGTCTCAAAACGCGTTTATTACCCACTATTTACGTATTATTTTACCTTTTTTTGTTCAAAATGTCAATAGATTTTTGAATTTTTTTATGAAAAATTCATATATTTTTTGCGAAAAATTATGCAAATAGTATAATATTTTTTTCCTATTGACTTTTTTCGGAAGTTATGTTATGATTTACCTAAGCAAATAATAAACATTTTAATATACTAAGATAGAGGCGCGTTTTTTATCAGTAACAAAGGTCGTCGGCGACGACATAAGCCATTACGGACCTTTGTGAAAGGAAAAGACGCCGAAGCGCCGTTTGTCAGCGGCAGCTGGGCGCAGGGTCAACAACTTTGCGACTGTCATTGCGTATGCAATGTTGGGCTATCATTTTTGTATGCTTGTGCCATACGTTTGATAGCCGATGTATCGGCTTTTTTTATTTGCATTTTACTTAAAAAGGAGACTTTATCATGCATCAAACTGTATTTACAGGCGCGGCAACCGCAATCATCACACCTATGAAGAACGGGACGGTCGATTTTGACAAATTCGCTTCCCTTCTGGAATTCCAAATCGCCTCCGGCATCGACGCGGTCGTTGTCTGCGGCACAACCGGCGAAAGTTCGACTCTTACCGACGAGGAACACAGAAATCTTATTGAATTCTGCGTAAAGAAGGCAAATCACCGCGTTCCGATTATTGCGGGCACGGGAAGCAACGACACGGCCTACGCCGTTGATCTTTCGAAATTTGCCTGCGACGTGGGAGCCGACGCTCTGCTTCAGGTTACCCCCTATTACAACAAGACAACGCAGAAAGGTCTGGTTAAGCACTTTTTCGCAGTAGCCGACGCGGTAGACAAACCGATTATTCTTTACAACGTTCCATCGAGAACAGGCGTAAACATTGCTCCCGAAACGTATGCGGAGCTTTGCAGGCACGAAAATATAGTTGCGGCAAAAGAAGCGGGAGGAAATCTCTCCGCCGTTGCTCAGACGCGCGCTCTGTGCGGAGACGATCTCGACCTTTACTCCGGCAACGACGACCAGATTATTCCCATCATGTCGCTCGGCGGAAAAGGCGTAATATCCGTGCTTTCAAATCTTCTTCCGAAGGAAACGCACGACATTTGCGCAGACTTTTTGAGTGGAAACGTTAAAAAAGCGGCCGACGCGCAGATAAAATACATTCCCCTTATAAACGCTCTCTTCTCGGAAGTAAATCCCATTCCCGTAAAAGCCGCCATGAATTTACTCGGCTTCTGCGGAGAAGAAATAAGGCTGCCTCTTTGCGAAATATCCGACGCGAACAAGGCAAAGCTCATTAACGAGATGAAAAACGTCGGTTTGAAATTCTGAAAATAAAAAAAGGAAGTATAAAAATGGTAAGGCTGATTATAAGCGGTATTAACGGTAAAATGGGAAAAGTTCTGGAAACAATGTGTGAAAACACCGATTCTGTCGAAATTATCGGCGGAATTGACATAAATCTCGGTGTTCCCCACAAATTTCCGACCGTGTCCGACCCCTTTGAGCTTCAGGACAAGGCCGACGCAATCATTGATTTTTCCCACCACTCATTTGCACCCGTGCTTTGCAGATACGCCCTCGAAACAAAAACGCCCGTTGTTTTTTCAACAACCGGACACTCCGACGACGAACTGAATATGATACGCGATACCTCCAAAACCGTTCCCGTATTCAAAAGCGCCAACATGTCCCTCGGAGTAAACCTTCTGACTGAACTTGTCAAAAAGGCGGCGGCGGTACTTAATGATTTTGACGTCGAAATTATCGAAAAGCATCACAATCAGAAAATCGACGCTCCGAGCGGTACCGCTCTTATGATCGCCGAAGCGGTAAAATCAGTAAGAGACGGAGAATACGTCTTTGACAGGACGAAGGAAAAGAAAAAGCGCGAAAAGAATGAAATAGGCATTCATTCCGTCCGCGGAGGAACCATTGTCGGCGAGCATGAGGTAATTTTCGCCGGAAACAACGAAATTATTTCGATATCACACACGGCTCAGTCAAGAGAAATCTTTGCAGCAGGCGCTATCCGCGCGGCGAAATTCATTGCAGGCAGACAAAACGGCATGTACAGCATGGAAGACCTGATAAAAGAAATATAAAATAATCCCGATACTGTTAAAGTATCGGGATTATTTTTTCAGATTTTTTCGACTGAAAAACGGTTTTTCTGTTACTTTCTCTCAGGGGAGAGAAAGTAACCAAAGAGAGCTGAAACTTAAAAAGGTTTATAGCCGCATTTGCGCAGAAAGTCGCACACAAAGAAAAAATCTTTTAAAAATGGAAGTTCTTTGCCCCGCTTTCTTTCAAGAAAGCGGGAAAAACAGTCTTTGTTTCTTTCTCTCCGGGGAGAGAAAGGAACAAAAAAGAGAGCTGAAACATTAAATGTGAATCCGCAGTAAAAGTGAAATTTAGTCTTGTTTGTGGTTTTCGCTTAAAAAAACTCCCTTTTTCAAGGGAGTTTTTTTAATTTTTATTTCGTTTTTATCTTCCGAATATTGAGAACAGCATCTGCGGTATCATCCACAAAAGCTGAAACAATACTGCAATTACCGGAGAAACGGTTGCCGACATCAGAACGCAGAGTCCGGACAGCGTTATTCCCACGATGGATGAAAGAATCGCTATGAATTTATTCGTTCTGTACGCTGACCTGAGTTTTGAGCAGGAAATAAAGCTCCTTAAATAATTATGTATTCCCGACAGGCTTACAACGCCGCCCGACGCGGTTTCTTCCGTCTTTCCTATCTCTTTCGTCTCTTTGTTTATGACGCTTATCGGGTAATTTGCGCCCTTAAGGTTTCCGGTAATAAGCTGATTATTGATACCGGGGTCCGACGTTCTCACGCCGCAGCATATTCCCGCGTCGTAAAGCCCTTTGAGCAGTTTTTCGAAGTTTTTATTGAGCGTATATTTGATATAGAATTTCGCCGCGAGCTGTTTATTGCATGCAAGCCAGAGAATGCTCGTCAAAGACCGCAGCTCCGTTTCGTCGATATTGTCGGCGGGCGTCTGTATATCGTACATTCTTAAATAATTTCCCGTTCCGACGAGCACATCGTCCTCCCCGATTTTAAGATGGAGTCCGTCGCCCGACGTTTCGATAAGCATTACCTCGCCCTCGTCCTGGCTTATTTCCTGTATCGTGCTTGAAAAGATATAGGAAAGCGGGCCTTCCACTTTATCGAATATCTTTGCCATATAAACTATGACTTTATCTATTCTGTGCTCGTTATAAGTGTTTACGCTTGTTATCTTTACGGCTTTGGGCGGGAAAACTTCCGTGTCGTCAAACGATATTACGTCTGCGTTTTCATACGTATCGGGAGCGGCCTCTCCCAAAATTGCCGAATGGTTTTTCGCAAGTTTGAGCGACGTCAGAAAATACGGAAACGCCGTCGAAATCAAAAATCCGAGCGGTGCGGAAAAAGCAAAGATAAACACGGCTGACGTTATTGCCTCATATACCGTTTCCTGTCGGAAAGCGAAAGAAAATACTCCTATTACGATTGAAACCGCAATCGAAAGATACATAAACACGTTGCAGACGTTCGCGGCTTTCGGCACCGTATACACTCTTGACGCGAAATCCTCGACCATATCGGTTTTGGTAATTCTGAGTATTTCGGATTCCTCGCTCAGATATTTTGAAAATGCCGCGGCTTCGTTTGACACGCCCTCTACGGGCTTGGTTATCGTCTTGCTCTTTTTGGAAATAATAACCGCAAACGACTTGAATCTTGTATAAGCCTTTATAAGCGTATTAAGCGAAAGAATGAAAAGCGACACGCATCCGTAAAAACAGAACGTCTGAAGATAAATGGATTCGTAAGCGGATATTGCGGAATATACGGCGTGAAGCGCGCACACCGCGGTAATTACCACCGCCGCCGCCTCCGGCGCCGCTTTCTTTACGGACAGTTTATTTATTCCTCTGTAAAGGCCGTCAATATTGAAGAAAGCGCACAGCGCAAGGCACTGCAGCGACGCGAGTATGTAAATTCTTCCGTATCTGCCTGCCTGCATCATATTTGAAAAAGGCAGTCCCGCGCCGTGTCCGATTTCTATCCAGTAGCAGAACACCGCCGCAGCAAACGTCAGTATTGCCATAACCGACGCCACAACCGCGGACTTACGCAAATCCTTAAATATCTGCGAGCCCTGAATCTTTTCGGTATACTCGAAATTATGCTTATATTCGTTCACGATATCGCGAGGTATCTCGTGAGTACCCGTTGCTTCAAGTTCGTCTGTTGTGTCGTTGTTTTTATTCTTTTTCTTTTTGCCCTCGAAAACCTTTTCGTAATTATCTTCTTCGGACGTGATTTCACCGGTATTGTTCTTCTTTTTGAGAAGCACGAGAAGCTGGCTCATAT
>JAEEGL015702156.1_pt1 | contig 18810 bp, 14 predicted proteins | sample 9134231 | NCBI WGS metagenome assembly JAEEGL01 (sample SAMN16246548, study PRJNA631951) | gut metagenome | biome: gut microbiome; feature: rumen; material: fiber-attached | host: Bos | place: Iran: Karaj | collected 2018-10 | reverse complement strand
TAGCTATTATCGGCTTACTAGCATTTAACAAATTGCATGGATGGAGAAAAACAGCAACTTTAGTATTGAGCATATGTCATGTGGCAGTTTTTGCAGCTGCAGCATGTGGGATGGCAGTATTTGTTTTTTTAGTTTTATTCGGTAAAATCTCACAATGAAATAGATAAATTCCGGTTTGTAGAGGAAAACGCGGGAAAGATTTTGAGCAGACGGTTTCCAATCGAGTAAACCGGTGCGCAAACTGTTAATTTTCTTTGTATTCTAGTTAATTCATATCAGGTTCACATTAGCGGCGTATAATTTATAGTAGCAAATGTGTCCGTGCCGTCCTGAGGACGGGGGTAAGCAGCGTGTCGCTTGTACGTCCCCGCGCGATCCGCTCCCCGTTTTACGGCGGAAATCATTTTGCTCTCACTTATGTGAGGGCATTTTTCCGTGCGCGGAGCGCATATTTTATCAGTCAGGAGGAAATTGAACATATGACAACGGAAAAAAAGCCGCCTCTGGGCAACATTAAGGTCGCAATGCTCGGCGGCCTTAACGAGATCGGCAGAAATCTTGCCGTGATTGAATATGAAGAGAGCATCGTCGTCGTCGACTGCGGTCTCGGATTCCCCGACGAGGAGATGCCGGGCGTCGATCTCGTCATAGCCGACACGACTTACCTTGAAAAAAACTGCGACAGAATAGAGGGCGTGTTTCTCACCCACGGTCACGAGGACCACATAGGCGGAGTGCCCTACCTTCTCCGCAAGATCGACGTCCCCGTATACGGCACGAACCTCACGATAGGAATACTTGAAAACAAACTCGAGGAGCATGACATACCGTTTGAACCGGATCTGCGAGTCGTCAGAGCCGGCGACATTATCGAGGCCGGCGAGTTCACCGTCGAGTTCATACGCGTGAACCACAGCATCGCCGACGCCTGCGCCCTCGCGATACGCTGCGATGCGGGCACCATCGTCCACACCGGAGACTTCAAGCTCGATCTCTCGCCGATAGAAGGCGAGATAATGGACATACCGCGTCTCGGTCAGATCGGCAAAGAGGGCGTCAAGCTCCTTATGTGCGAATCGACGAACGCCGAGCGCCCGGGATACACCCCGTCCGAAAAGAGAGTCGGGCAAAGCCTTGAGAACATCTTTACGGTGAACGCAAACAAGCGCATCGTCGTCGCCACGTTCTCGTCAAACGTCCACAGGGTCCAGCAGATAATAAACGTCTCGGCAAAGCACGGACGCAAGGTCGCGATCACCGGCCGCTCAATGATAAACATAGTCTCGGCTGCCTTGCGGCTGGAATACATGAAGATCCCCGAAGGGCTGCTCATCGATCTTTCCGACATCGGAAAATACGCCCCGAATCAGATAACCGTAATCACGACAGGCACCCAGGGCGAACCGCTGTCAGCGCTTTCAAGGATGGCGTTCCAGACGCACGACAAGGTGCGCCTCGGCCCCAACGACCTCGTCGTCATCTCGGCCAGCGCGATACCCGGAAACGAAAAGATGATCGGCAAGATAATAAACGAGCTGCTCAGAAACGGCGCGTCGGTCTTCCGCGACGACAGCGTGTCGGTTCATGTTTCGGGACACGCCTGCGGCGAGGAGATAAAGCTGATGATCGCCCTTACAAGGCCGGAGTATTTCATGCCGATACACGGCGAATACCGGCAGATGAGCGCAAACCGCGGGCTTGCGCTGGACATGGGAATACCGGACCGCAACATTTTCCTGTCCGAGGTCGGAAAAGTGCTTGAGATAACTCCGTCGGGCGCGGCTTTCAGCGGCACGGTCCCGTCGGGCAAGATTCTTGTCGACGGCTACGGCATTGGAGACATCGGAAGCGTCGTCCTCCGCGACCGCAAACATCTCGCGCAGGACGGAATAATAGCGATTGTGACAACGATAGACTTCGACGGGGGCTTCATCGTCTCCGGCCCCGACGTCGTATCCCGCGGATTCGTATACGTCAAGGAGTCCGAGGAGCTCGTCGAGGGCATCCGCGACATTGCCTGCGAAACGATAACCGCCTGCATCGAAAGCGGCGTTTTCGACCACGTCGAGATAAAGGCGCAGGTAAAGGGAGCCGTGATGAAGTTCGTTTCGTCGAGCACGGGACGCAAGCCGATGATCCTGCCGATCATTATGGAGGTCTGACAAATGGAAAAATACGCATGGAAGGCGCGCCTTCTCCCCGGAATGAGAGACGAATACGTCAGGAGACACCGCGAGATATGGCCGGAGATGGTCGACGTGCTGAAAGAAGCCGGCATTCGGAACTATACGATCTGGAACACCGGCGACGAGCTTTTCGGATATTACGAATGCGCCGAAGGCGTCGCGCACGCCGCCGCCGTCCAGACCGGCTCTCCCGTCGTCGACAGATGGAACGCCTATATGAAGGACGTCATGGTGATGGATGCCGACCCCGTGACGGGGGCTCAGCCGCTTATGACGAAAGTTTTCGAGCTCGACTGAACAAAGACGGGCGGCCGGGCCCGTCCGGCACTTGCCAAAAGAAACGTTTTGTGTTATAATGATATTTGAGGTGTCCGTGCCCTGCGGCCGGAACACATTGCATGGAAAGGCATGGCATTAAGATGAAAAAAGCACTGGGGATAATGCTTGCGCTCGTTTTCGCGCTTTCCGCGCTTGCCGGATGCGCCGGCAAAAAAGGCGACGAAGAGTATATCGGTCCCACAATACCCGTCTATATCGGAGAGGAAGTCGCGAAATACGACCCGGCGTACGGCAATCTCGACGCCGAGGCGCAGAAATACTTCGGTCTCATTTACGAAGGGCTTTTCAAGTACGACGCCAACGGCAAGGTCCAGATGGCGCAGGCGAAGTCCGTCAAGGTCCTCGACAAACCCGCCGACAATTACTACGGCCTTGAAATCAAGCTCAAGGACACCGCCTGGAGCGACGGCACGCCTGTCCAGGCTCAGGACTACATCTACGCCTGGCAGAGGATACTCGAGCCCGGTTTCCGCGGCGAGGCAGCCTCGCTTCTCTTCGGCATAAAGAACGCCCGCGCCTGCAATCAGGGCGAATGCTCGATCGAGGACCTCGGAGTGACCGACTCAGGGATAAAGATCCTCCGTATCACCTTTGAAGGCCCGACCGATTATGACAAATTCTATGAGTATCTCGCGAGCCCGATGCTCGTTCCGCTCCGTGAGATCGCGGTGAACAAGGTCACCAAGGACTGGTCGTCCAGCCAGTCGATCGTAGTATGCAACGGCCCGTTCTGCCTCCGCAACTACACTCCGGGCGAAAAGATCACTCTCGACCGCAACATATACTACATGCGCAACGTCGAAAAGGACAGCGTGATGAAATACGTCACCCCGTACCGTCTGATCTGCGATCTTACGGTCGGCGCAAAGGGCAACGAGGAGCTTTTCTCGTCCGGAATGCTTGCGTACGACAGCTCGCTGCCGCTCGAAAAGCGCGCGGAATACGCGTCGAAAGCGCAGGTTGCCGACACTCTTTCGGTCATGACCTACGTGTTCAACACGACGGTCGCCCCGTTTGACAATCCCGAGGTGCGCGTCGCGCTTTCCGAAGCGCTCGACAGGGACAGGATAGCCGAGATCCTGACGTTCGCAAAGCCCGCCGGCGGAATGATAGCCGACGGAGTCTACAACACTAACCGTAAGGGCAAGACTTCGTTCCGCTCCGCCGGAGGAAACCTTATTTCGGCGGACGCAAAGCTTGACGAGGCAAAATCGCGGCTTTCGAAAGCCGGCGTTTCCGGCGGAAAGATCGAGATATCCGTCAGAAAGACGGAGGCCGACCTCGCCGTGGCGGAATACGTCAAGTCCGTATGGGAAAATCTCGGATTCAAAGTCAGCATTAAAGAATACAGCTTCGAAAAATACAAGGACGAACGCGAATACGATCTTGTCAGCGACACTTTTGCCGAGGCGTACGACGCCCGCGACTTCCAGGTCATCTCGGTCGACTACCTGATGTTCTCGACCGACGCGTTTGCAAACCTCGCGACCTTCTCGAGAAACTTCGCCAGCGGCGTTATCGACCTCACTGTCGCCGCTGATTCTTATGACCTGACGACCCACGTTTCGGGATACGACAGCGAAGAGTACACCGCGAAGATCGAGGCGGCGTTTGCGGAGCAGGATCTGACAAAGCGCGCGGCGCTTCTGCACGAGGCGGAGGAGATCCTTATGAAGGACATGCCCGTCATGCCTCTCGTTCAGCTCCAGAGCGCGGCGGTGAGCGACAGCAATCTGAAGAACGTCAAGCTCACAAATTACGGCTTCTCTGATTTTGTCAAAGCCGACCTGAGAAAAAAAGATAAATACACCGCAGAGACAAGCGCGGAATAACAGAACAGGATCATAAGCGGCTGCCGGTGCGTTTCCCGTACACGGCAGCCGTTTTTTTCGGAACAATGCAACAGATAAAAGGCAAGGAGAACATAAAAACATTCATTCTCTTCCTGCTGAGGAACATCGGTTATCCGCTCGATTTCGCGTCGATAAACGATATAGTCCTTCAGGACGGCTTTGTCGCGTCATTCGATTTCACCGAATGCTTCGCCGAGCTGCTCGAGACCGGCAACATACGCGAAGTGCGCGGCGACGGCGACGAGGAGCTTTACGAGATAACCGAGCAGGGGATCCTCGTGTCGGATACGCTTGAAAGCGATCTCATCTCGATGATCAAGGAAAAGAGTCTCAAATCCGCCGTCCGGCTGCTTTCGTTCCGCAAACGCGGGGCAAAGGTTAAGTTTTCGTACGAGACGCTGTCGGAGGGAAAATACTACGCCACCTGTGCGATAACCGAGCGCGACGAGGAGGTAATGAAGATCAACCTGACGCTCGAAAGCTACAATCAGCTCCAGAAGATCCGGATGAACTTTTCCGAAAAGCCGGAGATCGTCTACCGCGGCGTCTTCGCCGTCCTTACGGGGGACATAAATTATCTCATAGACGAGTAAAAAAGCAGAGCCGTCGCGGCTCTGCTTTTGATTTTCTGTTTTTCAGAACGGGTTTTCCGCCGGATAGAGATTTCCGGCAACTCGATTGAAGCCGATTTCCTTCACGCCGAGGAATCGGAACACCTCAAAGAGGGCTTTTCCGCAGTGATCGAACGCGACCGCGCCGTGATGCGGGAAATTGTGCTCCAGCAGCTCATAGCGGTAGAATCTGCCCATTTCCTTTATCGCGAACACGCCGATCGATCCGAACGAGCGCGTCGGTACGGGGAGCACCTCGCCCTCGGCGACGTAGGCGCGGAGCACCGCGTCTGCCGTGCTCTGAAGACGGAAGAACGTGACCTTTCCGGGGGCGATGTCGCCCTCGAGCGTACCCCTCGTGATATCGGGCTCGGAATCCGGCTCGAGGTGGCTGTGCATTATGCGCTGATACCTGATCTCCGGCGAGCACATCTTGCAGGACGGCGTGTTTCCGCAGTGGAAGCCCATGAAAACGTCGGTCGGCTTGTAGTCGTATCCGAACTTTCCTTTGATATCGGCGTCGTAAATGTCTTTCGGGACCGTGTTGTTGATGTCGAGGAGCGTGACGGCGTCGGACGTCACGCAGGCGGCGACGTACTCGCTGAGCGCGCCCCATATATCGACCTCGCACGCGACGGGTATGCCGCGGGAGGCGAGGCGGGAGTTGACGTAGCAGGGAACGAAGCCGAACTGAGTCTGGAACGCCGGCCAGCACTTGTTCGCCATCGCGACGAATCTGCGCGAGCCCCTGTGCTTCTCGATCCAGTCGAGGAGGGTTATCTCATACTGCGCGAGGCGCGGGAGGATGCCCGGCATCCTGTTGCCCTCGCCGAGCTCCTTCTCCATATCCGCGATGACGTCGGGGATGCGGGGGTCGCCCTTGTGCGCGTGATACGATTCAAAGAGGTCGAGCTCCGAGTTCTCCTCTATCTCGACGCCGATGTCGTAAAGCCGCTTTATCGGGGCGTTGCAGGCGAGGAAGTCCTGTGGCCTCGGGCCGAAGCTTATTATCTTGAGATTTCTCAGGCCGACGACGGCGCGGGCGATCGGAATGAAGTTTCTGATGTTTTCGGCGCATTCCGGTGCGATGCCGACGGGTTTTTCGGGGATATAGGCGGTTATGTTCCTCAGCGCTAGGTTGTACGACGCGTTAAGCATACCGCAGTATGCGTCTCCGCGCCCGCCGACAAGGTCGTCTCCGGTCTCCTCGGCGGCCGCTATGAACATCGTCGGGCCGCAGAACTTTTTCGCGAGCATCGTCTCAGGCGTTTCGGGACCGAAGTTGCCGAGAAACACGACTAGCGCGTTGCATCCGGCGGCTTTGACCTCGCAGAGCGCCTTTTCGCCGTCGGTTTCAGACTCAACGATCGTTTCGCACTCGAAAATGTCGATGCCGAGCTTTTTCGTCTCGGCGACGACGGCGCGGCGGCGTCTCTCCGAGAGGGTCATGGGGAAGCAGTCGCGGCTCACCGCGATTATACCGAGCTTGATTTCAGGAATGTTTTTCATTTATCTGTGCCTCTTTCCGCCGCTGAGGGCGATTTATTCTGTCGTTATACGGCTCGCGGCCGTGTTTGTTATATTATATCATATTAAAATCCCCGGCGCAAGGGCGGGGCGGGGTAAAAAAGCGATTTGCTTTTATGAAGTATAAATGATATAATAAACGTGTCAGAATGCACACGGAGGGATCGCAGATGTTAACGTATAGGGGACAGACGCTCGAGGCGGACGGAAAAGAGACATATCTTTCGCTCGCCGAAAAATATCAGAACGACTATCCGGCCCGCATAATCCTCGCTCAGGTCGGACAGAAGATAATCGAGCTTGGCAAAGAGATCGGCGACGCGTCGGGAGAGCTCGTCTTCATAACGACCGCCGAACGAGACGGCCACAAGACATACGAGCGCGGCGCGACGATGATGTTCCTCCGCGCGATGACGCATGTGTTCGGCAAGAGGATAAAAACACTCAAGCTCGAATATACGGTCGGCGACTCGCTTTATTTCAGCGCATCGCTGAAAGACGGCGAACTGACGGAAGAATCGGTCGCGGACGTTAAGTCGACGATGGAAAGATACGTTAGGGACGACGAAAAGTTCGTCAAGAAAAAACTCCCGACGGACGAAGTCGTCGCGATGTTCCGCAAGCACGGCATGAAGGACAAGGAGCGGCTCTTCCATTACAGGCGCACGTCAATAACGAACGTCTACCGCCTCGGCAACTACGTCGACTATTATTACGGATACATGCCTCCGTCGGCGGGATACATATCCGTTTTCGACCTGAAAACGACAGAGGGCGGGATACTTCTCGTCCTGCCGAACCGGTCGGCGCCTGACAGGCCGGGAAATCCCTATGTCCCGAAAAAACTTTTCGCCACCATGCTGCTCTCGAACGCCTGGGGCGAGAACATCGGCGTCACTACCGTCGCTGAGCTCAACGACGCGATCACGCGGGGGCAGGGACGTGACATAATCCTCGCGTCGGAAGCGTATCAGGAACATATAATCGGCGAGATCGCGCGCAGGATAAAGGACGAATCCCGCAGGATCGTGATGATCGCAGGGCCGTCTTCCTCCGGCAAGACCTCGTTTTCCCACCGTCTTTCTATACAGCTCAGCAACGTCGGCCTGAAAGCCCATCCGATAGGGTGCGACAACTATTACGTCGAGCGCTCAAAGACCCCGAGGGACGAGACCGGAGATTACGATTTCGAGTGTCTCGAAGCGCTCGACACTGAACTTTTCAACAGCCAGATGTCGGCCCTGCTGAAAGGCGAAAAGGTCGTCCTCCCGAACTTCAATTTCAGAACGGGCATTCCCGAGTTCGACGGGGAGCCTTTCGGCATCGGGCGCGACGAGGTCCTCGTCATCGAGGGCATCCACGGGCTCAACGAAAAGATGTCGTACGCGATCGACCCGGCGGACAAGTTCAAAATATACATAAGCGCGGTCACGGCTCTCAACATCGATGAGCACAACCGCATACCTACGACGGACAACAGGGAAATCCGCCGCATGGTGCGCGACGCGAGGACGCGCGGCTTTTCGGCGACGGAAACGATCTCCCGCTGGCAGTCTGTCCGCCGCGGGGAGGAGCGGCACATCTTCCCGTTCCAGGAGGACGCCGACGTCATGTTCAACTCGGCGTCGCTGTACGAGCTCGCAGTGCTGAAAACCTTCGCAGAGCCGCTTCTGTTCTCGATCTCAAAGGACGCGCCGGAATATCCCGAGGCAAAACGGCTGCTCAAGTTCCTCGAATACTTCCTCGGCCTTTCATGCGAGGATGTGCCAAGAAACAGCATAGTCCGCGAATTCATCGGCGGGAGCCTCTTTCCCGTCGGATAATTCTGCCGGTAACAAAGCCCCCGCGGCGCGGGGGCTTTTATCTTGTTGAATCTCGGTTCAGTCCACCGTGACAAAGGCGGCGTGGCTGCCGTTTATTTTAAGGGTGTAGACTCCGTTTTCTGGCGAGAGAATCGTCGGGAGTCCGTCGACCCACGAAACGACGACGGCGTTTTCCTTCACCGTGCGGAACGTGACCGTCGACGGTCCGCGGTCGGGATTCTCAAAATATCTGTCTGTCGAATCGGAGAACATTATCGCCTCTCCCTGTCCGACGTTCTTCTTGAAGGCGCCGACGGCGAGTATCTCGTCTGAACCGCATTTTATGTCGGTGATCGCGTTCTGCTTCAGCGTGCTTATCTTTTCGCCCTTGATATAGCTGTCGCTGGCGTATTCGCTTTTTTCGCCGAACAGGACAGCGTTCGACACGCCGGTATAGCGCATATACACCGGTTCGAGCGCCTTGAGTTCGGCGTTGACCTTCTGGAGCTCGTAGTACGTGTTCGTCGGGTTGCCGGCCGAGTCGAGGACGTTGTCGAGCCACCAGCCGGGCGACCAGCAGGCCCAGATCACGCTTTTATATCCGTATGTCATCGCGAGATACGCCTGATAACGGAGCATGTTCTCCTCGACTGGCGGATATGTGTCTTTTGACCTGTTCGACTGCAGGATCACCCATGGCTCATACCCGTACTTTTTCGCGGCGTCGGCAACGATCTGCATGTTCTGAAGGGTCTTCGAGAGCGGAACGCCGAAATAGTAGTGATCGTAGCAGATATAATCGCTGCTTTTGACCTTCTGGCAGAACTGATTGATGTATGAAATATAGTCTGTCGCGCCGAGCTGGGATCTCGAAGCGTAGTTCGGGAAAAGATTGATCAGCACGGCGGCGTCGGGGATATACTCCTTTGTAATCGAAGCTATCGAGTTCATTCCCTTGAACTCTCCGACGGCCGGCTCGTCGCCCATGTCGATGCCCCAGAGCATGGGATAATCTTTATGGTTCGCGTCGAGATGCGCCCTTATCTCCTCTTCTGACGGAGGGGGATTAAGCGGATTTATCTTGATTTCGGATTTGCTGTCAAAGCTCCCGCGCCAGCCCGGGGCTCCCGCGTAATTCGAAGGTCCGATCACCCCTATGCCGTATTTTTCCCAGAGCTCGCTTTCTGGCTGATTCCCCCAGTATACGAAATCGATATCGCAGTCGACGAGCTGCTGCATGTGTTCGTCGTCCACCGTCCAGAAGATGCAGGCCCCGAGAAGAAATCTGTTGTGCGGGATGCGCGTGTCGCGGTATTCGCGGACGACGTATTTTTTCGTCAGCTCGTACCTGATCTCCTGAAGCTTTTCATACTTCGTGACGGCCTGCTTTTCGCCGTCGTCGAGAAGCACGTACGCCATGTACGCCCGGTCGATGAGCGCGGCGTTCGCGGTCTCCGCTCCGGGGATCGAGCTTATGAGCGCGTCGACCTCGGCCGCCGTGCCCGGCAGATCCGTGTAGTCCGGGGGCGGTTCGGTCACGGCGTCGGTTTCAGTCTCCGTGTCCGTGACCTGCCCTGGGCCGTTCTGCCTGCCGCATGAAAAAAGCATGACCGCGGCAAGCGCGATTACGACAAGCGACATAACCGCCGCCTTCACGCCCGCCGAACCTCTTTGTCTGTTTGTCATATGTCTGTTCCTCCTCCGAAGAGCTGTCTTTTTATCTGAAACGGATAGCCGGCGAAAAGCGTGACGCCGCCGTCGGGCTCGGTCCTTTCGCCGTTTTCGAGCACGGCTTTCAGCCAGTAGTTTTCGATCTCAACGCGCACAGTCGCTGTCTCTCCGGCCTCAAGATATACCGGTCTTACCGCGCAAAGCTGACTGCGCGGAGTCTCCGTCCGACTGTCGGTCATGCCGGCCCAGAGACATATCTTCTCATATCCGGCGCGCGCCCCCGTGTTTGTGACGGTGACGTCGGCATACGTGTATTCGCCGTCGCGCGATACGACGTCAAGCCCGGCGTACCTGAACGAAGTGTATGAAAGGCCGAAGCCGAAGGGATAAAGTATGTTTTCCGGCGCCATATACCGGTACGTTCTTCCGCACATGGAATAATCCTCTATCGGCGGCAGACCGGCGTCTTTTTTCGGGAAGGTAACCGGAAGTCTGCCCGACGGCGAGAAGTCGCCGTGAAGCAGACGCGCGGCGGCAAGCCCGCCGAGCGCTCCGGGATACCAGCAGTGCACAAGCGCCTTTATCTTTCCGTTTATATCGACCCCGAGATCTACCGGACCTCCGCAGAACACGAGCGCGACGACGTTTCCGCTGACCTCAAGGACTTTGCGCGCGAGCGTCAGCTGGCTTTCGGGAAGGCCGAAACCGATGCGGTCGCCGTGAAAGAAATCGGGACAGTCAATCCCCATCTCCTCGCCCTCGACACTGCGGTCGAGTCCGAGACACAGCACCGTCACGTCAGACTCGGAGGCCGCCGCCTGCGCGTCGGCAAACGCGTTGCCGCTTCCCCAGAACGGATCGTACTCATACATTTTCGCTCCGGGCGAAACCGAGATCACCGCGTCGGGAAAGACACGTCTTATGCCCTCGGCCGGGGTTATGTACTCCGGCGACGTGCCGTTGTAGTTGCCCTCGAGCATGACCGTCGAGTCGCACACCGGCCCGATAACGGCGATCTTTTTGTATTTTTTGCCGAGCGGGAGGAAATTATCCTCGTTTTTAAGCAGCACAAGGCTCTCCTCCGCCGCGCGGAGGTTGAGCGCCCGGTGTTTTTCGCAGTTCACGGCGGAATACGGGACGTCGGAAAACGGCCGCTTTTCCTCAAACTCGCCGAGGGCGGCGCGGATCGTGTAGAGCCGCACAGCGGCTTTTTTTATTTCGGCTTCGGTAATGAGCCCGTCGTCGTACGCCTCCGTCAGAGCCAGATACGCCTGCCCGCAGTTGAGGTGACAGCCGTTTCTCACGGCAAGTGCGGCGGCCTCCGGAAGGCTTTTTACGTACCGGTGACCGTCGTATATGTCCTGAATCGCCCCGCAGTCGGAGGTGAAATAACCTTCAAAGCCCCATTTCCCGAAAAGGACCTCGCCCATAAGATATGAATGCGCGCAGCACGGCTCGCCGTTCGTGCGGTTGTACGCGCCCATGACGCCGGCGACGCCGGCCTTCCTCACGGCGTGCTCAAACGCCGGCAGATAGGTCTCCCACAGGTCTTTTCTGCCCGCCTTCGCGTCAAAGCCGTGGCGGTAGAACTCCGGGCCGGAATGCACCGCGAAATGCTTCGCGCAGGCCGCCGCGCGGAGAAAATCGCCGTCGCCCTGCACGCCCTTTATGAACGGCACGGCCATAAGCGAGGTCAGGCACGGATCCTCACCGAATGTCTCCTGACCGCGCCCCCAGCGCCCGTCGCGGAATATGTTGATGTTTGGCGCCCAGAACGTGAGGCCCTTGTAGATGCTTCTGTCGCCGAACTCGACGTTTTTGTTGTATTTCGCCCTCGCCTCGACGGATACGGCCTCGCCGATCTCACCGATGAGCTCCGGGTCGAAAGTGGCGGCCAGCCCTATCGCCTGGGGAAAGACCGTCGCCGCCCCGGCGCGCGCGACGCCGTGCGCCGCCTCGTTCCACCAGTTGTATTCGTTTATCCCGAGCCGCGCGATCGCCGGCGACGTGTAGAGGAGCTGAGTCATCGCCTCCTCTACGGTCATTTCGTTTACGATCCGCTCCGCGGTCTTTCTTGCTTGCGAGATGTTCATAAGTTCCTCATCACGGCGGGGTTTACAACGATATTATACCATACGCGGACCGGAAAATCAATTATCAAGTAGGGTTTTCGTTCTGCGTTCCGCACTCTGCGTTTTGCGTTCAAAAAATCCGCCGGGGCGGTTTTTTTGTCGTTTATTCCACCGGGTCTGTAAGCCGGGTTCTGTGATCGGCGCTCATCTGTCTCGACCTGCGGTCACCCGCAGGCTCAAGCCGCCTCGCGGACTGCGTCGGGCAGACGCGGGGATCTCTCCCCGTCGCGGGGCGTTGCATCGGATAGGGTTTACAGCGGACCCGTGTTGCCACGGGAACTGGTGAGCTCTTACCTCGCCTTTCCATCCTTGCCGCCCGAAAACGGACGGCGGTCTATTTCTGTTTCACTTTCCCGGATGTCACCCTCGGCGGACGTTATCCGTTATCCCGCCCTGTGATGCCCGGACTTTCCTCATGCCGATACCTTTCGGCGTGACGGCACGCAAGCGCCCGACCCGGTGGACCCTGAGATTTTACATTATTTCCCGCGTTTTGTCAAGTCCGCGCTATTCTCCCGACGGGACGGGAATGAGCTCGTCCGCCCCTTTCGGGATCCCGATGACCGGGAAACCCGTCTCGTCGAAGGAGATCGGCTGAACGTGACAGACTCTCATGCGGCGGCGGGCCGGATTTTCGGCGTTCGTTGAATAAAAGCACTGATACGCTATCCACGTCTCGCTTAGATCCGGCGAGGTGAAGAAAGACGCGTGCCCCGGGGCAAAGACCGAGACGTCGGGGTTCTTGACGAAAAGCGGCTCGGGATATTTCTCCCAGCTTTCCTTTTTCAGCATGTCGCCGCCCTTGTATTCGAGCAGACCGAGCTTGTAGTTGTCGTCATAGCATCCGCAGGCCGAGTAGATTATGAAAAGCCTGTCGCCGTTTTTGACAAAGAACGGCCCTTCGTTCAGATTTCCGTCCCATTCGTAGTCCCGAGGGTCGCAGATCGGCACGGGGGTGCTTATCTTCCACGGCTTCGTCAGCTCGGCGATACACAGCCACTGGAGCCCTTCGATGACCTCGGAATAGCAGAGATAGCGCTTCCCGCTCTCGTCGTCGATATATACCGTCGGGTCGATGCCGAAAATATTGTTGTTGAGATACGCCTTGAACCTGAAGCCGTCAAACGGGTCGGCGGTCTTGGACTGCAACACGAAAAGATGTTTCGTCGCGTCCGACGGGGACGTCGTTCCGCTCGAGTAGATATACCAGCGGCCGTCCATGAAATACATCTCCGGCGCCCACATGCTTTCGCATATCTGCACGCCCGTCCTGTAAACTGTGAGCGACTCGCCGCCGGTGAACAGGTCGGCAAGGACTTTGCTCCTGTGCAGGATTATGACGGAATGCTGCGACGACATGCCGTAATAATAGTCCGTCCTCGGGTCGTACGTCACGAACGGATCCGGCGCCGCGCTCGGCAGGACGACGAACGGATCATCCCCCGGAGGGTCTGAGATCAGCACCTTCATCGTGTCCCCGGCCGCCCGGAGCGGCGTTTCTCTCCCCGTGTAGACCGTTTTTTCCGTTTCCGTGCCGCTTTCGGACGTACTGCTCATGTTGTCCTCCCCGTTTTTTGTCGCGCACGAAACCGCCGATATAAGAAACAGAGCGGCGATGACCGCGCAGAGCGTTTTCTTTGCCATAAAAATCTCCATGTCCGACAGATCATGACCGGCGGAGCGCCCTTGTCTGAACGCTCCGCCGGCCGCAGGGATATTTTACTTTTTTTCCGGCGGTTTGTCAAGACCCGCTCGCACCCTCTGTCCCGGGGAGCTGCCACCACAGAAAATCCCGAAAAATAAGGTCTGCAGACATGTAGCATATCACGCCGCCGTCCGGAGCGCCTGTCACGGTGAGCCGGTATTCGGAAACCGAGCCGCCTTTTCTGTTTAGATCTTCTATCGCGGACAGCACGTTTCTGCTTATTTCGTCCGGCACACCTTCAATTACGACGGACGCACAGTATCCGTTGATTGCGGCTTCAGAAACTGTTATCTCAAACGGCAAAATGCCGTGTTCTTCAAAAGCCGACCGGAGTGCGTCTCTGGTCTCTCCGGGGCCGGACAGAACGGCTTTGCTACAGAGCTCCGCGGAATCCTCAAATTCTTCCGGCATGGCCGCAAAGTCGCTGATTGTGACGTCATAAACGACATTGCCGGCTGGATCTTTTATAACGTTTCTGAGCGACGTGATCCCGTCAAAACAGCCGTTCCCCGACAGCGCCAGAATTCTCGCTTTGTTTCGCACAGCCCGCAAGGCCGGTATATCTCTGTAATCGAGCCGATTCCCGGATAAAGACAATGAAACGGAGCAGAGTGTGTCTCCGTCGCGGATAATCTCTGTTATTTCTTCGAATCCTTCGCTGTGTAGCTCGTCAATCACTGCCTCGAAAACGTCCGCAGATGGGGCGCCTGCCCCCAAACGCGGCAAAGCACATGATGATAAGAGCGAAACCGCGAACATGGCGCACAATAACCTGATTGTTCCTTTCATACCTTTTTTACCCTTTCATGATCAATTAATTTCAGCCGAACATGTCCTCGGGGAAAACCTGGGAAGATGCGATTATATCGTAAATTTCGTCAACGCTGATTCTTGTCCCGATATATCTGTAAGAAACCACGTGATCTACGCAAATAATACTAATATCTGCTGCGCAATGATCTCCCATGACGAATATCTTGTCGGCAACGATTTCCCGGGTCAGGTCTTCTGTGCGGAACGGTCTGAAGACGTTCGGCAGCTGATCTCCAAGGAGACCTTTGTCGAGCGCTTCGTAAAAGAGCGATACTCTGTATGTCTGCGGATCGTTCGGATCCGCCGGTCTTACGTTGTTTTCAAGTCTGGATATTTTAATTTCAAACTCCGAACCGTTTTCCGACGCGAATCCCGACGTGAACGACGCGGCATCATCACGAAAAGTCAGATGAAGATATCTGTCCTCCACGTTTTCGTTTTCCGTCATATAACTACGGTAAAAGAGACAGCAGTCGGGCAGTTTGCGCGGCAGGAGCCGGGCGAAAATTTGATCGGAGTAGAGTTCTTCAAGCGTCGGTTCGCTGAACGGCTGAATGTACTCAGCTTCGTTTTCGAAACCTGTCGACGGAATGTTTTTCCCGACGATATACTGCTGTATAACCGGCGGCAGAAACGGCGTTTCGACCGGAGTGCTCTGACACGGGGCTTCAGTCTCCGTGTCGGCGTTTTCGCTCCTTCTGACAAACGGGCCGAGAACCACTGCGCCGGCGACCATGGTTGCCGCAACAATCGCGGAGGCGATCAGCGCCGGTTTTTTAAACGCCGCGGCGTCGCTTTTCTCTTCATATTTTTCCGCCGACTCCACGAGTTCGGAGTCAATCAGCGACAGCGCGTCGATAAACGTTCCTTTGTTCATTTCAATATCCCTTCTCTTTCAGCAACTGCGCGGCTTTTTCGCGCGTTTTCCCAAGTATGTCGTAAACGGTGCTTTTCGGAATGCACGTCTCTTTTGATATTTCTTTTATCGTCTTTGCGAAATAATATCTTTTGACAAAGCATGCGCGCTCGCGTTCGGGCAAAGAGGCGAGAAAACCGTTCAGCGCGGCAGCAATCTCCTTTGCCTGTAGCTTTTCCGAGACGTCGTAATCGTCCTCGAACAGGTCGCCGTAGTCATCGAGCGCATCCACCATACCGGCGTTTATTCGCCTTTTTCTGTGATCTTTCCGGAATATGTCGATGGAAACGGACCGGGCGATCATGCACAGGTAAATCCTGAGATTCTCCGGCCTGTCGGTCGGGATCTTCCGCCACGCTTCGGAAAGCACGGCGTTCACGCACTCCTCGCATGCAGTCCGGTCCCGAAGGAGTCCGAAACAGACAGAGTAAATATAACTGCCGTATTTTTCCGACGTATCATCAACCGCGGTCTGATCGCCGTCAAGATATTTGCGGACTATCTCCACGTCCGTTTTTAATGCGTTTGAATTCTTTCTCACGTTTCGGCGCCCTCTGTTATATAAATCGACAGTTTTCCCGGTTTTTCCGGGCCGGCCTCAAATGTTTACATTCGGTTGACAATTACCTTCGGGTTCTTCTTGAAATAATATCACATCACCGCGTTTTTTGTCAATACCGGGCGCTCCCGCTTGATATAAACGGCCCGGTGTGATATAATATAATGGTTATTTTTATACGGGCAGGTCTGCCCTGTGTCTGCGAGGAGCATTCCCATATGTACAGAATACTGACTAAAAAAGTTCTCAACCCGACGGTCGTCCAGATGGAGATCGAGGCGCCTCTCGTCTCGAAAAAGGCGAAGCCGGGACAGTTTATAATTCTTAGAGTCGACGGAGACGGCGAGCGCATACCGCTCACCGTCGCGGGAACGGATCCCTCTCGCGGAGCCGTGAAGATCATTTTCCAGCTCGTCGGAGGGACGACGATGCTCCTCGGTGCGAAAGAGGCCGGGGACTTTATAAGCGATTTCGTCGGCCCGCTCGGCGTCCCGACAAAGACCGAAGGGATAAAAAAAGTCTGCATAATCGGCGGCGGCGTCGGATGCGCCATCGCCATGCCGGTCGCTCAGGAGTTCGCCCGCCTCGGCGCGGACGTGACGGGAATAATCGGCTTCAGAAGCCGCGACCTGCTCATCCTCGAGGACGAGTTCCGCGCCTGCACGAAAGAGCTCACGGTAATGACCGACGACGGCTCGTACGGGCGGCACGGGAACGTGACCGTCCCGCTTAAGGAGATGCTCGAGCGCGGCGAAAGATTCGACGAGATAATCGCGATCGGGCCGCTTGTGATGATGAAGTTCGTCGTCCTCACGGCAAAGCCGTTCGGCGTGCCCGTGACGGTCTCGATGAACCCGATAATGATAGACGGCACTGGGATGTGCGGCGGCTGCCGCCTGACGCTTAACCGCGGCGGCGAAAAGATCACGAAATTCGCCTGCGTCGACGGCCCTGACTTCAACGGGTACGAGGTCGATTTCGACGAGGCCATGTCTAGGGGCCGCATGTACGCGGATTTTGAGAAGCACGCCCGCGAAAAGGTCTGCAATCTGCTTTCGGAAAGCGTGTGACGGAGGAGAAAATGGCAATCATACCGAAAAGACACGAGATGCCGGTCCAGCCGGCGGAGGTCCGCGCGCACAATTTCAGCGAGGTCGCCCTCGGATACACCTACGAGATGGCAGTCGAGGAAGCCAAACGATGCCTTAACTGCAAAAACCGTCCCTGCGTGAGCGGCTGCCCGGTAAACGTCAACATACCCGATTTTATCGCTAAACTCAAGGACGGCGACGCCGAGGGGGCCTACCGGATAATCTCAGAGACCTCGTCCCTGCCGGCCGTATGCGGCAGAGTGTGCCCCCAGGAGACGCAGTGCGAGAGCAGATGCACCCTCGGCATAAAATTCGAGCCGGTCGCGATAGGGCGGCTCGAGCGCTTCGCCGCCGATGAGCACAACAGGAACGCGGCGCCCCCCGCCGGAAAACCCGTCCCGAACGGTCACAGAGTGGCCGTCGTTGGCTCGGGACCGTCCGGCCTCACCTGCGCCGGGGATCTTGCAAGAAAGGGATACTCCGTCACGGTTTTTGAAGCGCTTCACGCGCCGGGCGGAGTGCTTGTCTACGGCATTCCCGAGTTCCGTCTGCCGAAATCCATCGTGGCGAAAGAGGTCGAGTCTCTGAAACTCCTTGGCGTCGACGTTGAGTGCAACACCGTCATCGGCAAGACCCTGACGGTCGACGAGCTCTTCGACATGGGATACGAGGCCGTCTTCATCGGCTCCGGCGCCGGCCTGCCGAACTTTATGGGCATCCCCGGCGAGTCGCTCAAAGGCGTGTATTCGGCAAACGAGTTCCTCACCCGCACGAATCTCATGAAAGCGTATCTGACCGATCCCGAAACGCCGGTCATGAAAGGCGGCAGAGTCGCCGTCGTGGGCGGCGGCAACGTCGCCATGGACGCCGCGCGCACCGCGCTGAGGCTCGGGGCGTACAAAGTATATATAGTTTACCGCCGTTCGGCGGAAGAGCTCCCCGCGAGGGCGGAGGAGGTCGAGCACGCGAAAGAGGAGGGCGTCGAGTTCCGTCTCCTCTGCAATCCGACGGAAATCACCGGATTTGAGAACAAAGACGATCCGCGCGATCCGAAAAACGGCTTCGTGACCGGAATGAAATGCATCCGCATGGAGCTCGGCGAGCCCGACGCCGGCGGCAGACGCCGTCCCGTCCCCGTCCCGGACAGCGAATTCACGCTTGACGTCGACACCGTCGTCATGGCGATAGGCACGTCTCCGAACCCGCTCATCAAGAGCACGACGGACGGGCTTGAGATAAACCGCCGCGGCGGGATCATAATAAACGAAGACGGAATGACGAGCCGTGAAAACGTATTCGCGGGCGGCGACGCCGTGACCGGCGCGGCGACGGTCATTTCGGCAATGGGCGCCGGCAAGACGGCGGCCGCGGGCATCGACAGGCTTCTCGGCGGGTCTTAACCGTCAGAGCAGTCTTAAATAGGCGTCGATACCCGACTCGCAGCTGAACTCAGTCTCGTTTTCGGGAGGAGACGATCGCGGCGGAGGGCTTTTGGCTCCGGCAAAACCGTTTGTCTCCCAGGAACGGACGGCTGCCTTCCAGTCCTTCATGGGGTTTTTCCCGACCATCCATCCGTTTGAGGAATAATAGTCGAAAAAGCGCTCG
>JAEEGL012520786.1_pt1 | contig 18810 bp, 12 predicted proteins | sample 9134231 | NCBI WGS metagenome assembly JAEEGL01 (sample SAMN16246548, study PRJNA631951) | gut metagenome | biome: gut microbiome; feature: rumen; material: fiber-attached | host: Bos | place: Iran: Karaj | collected 2018-10 | reverse complement strand
CGGCTTTACACAATCGCCAGAATACTTCCAGTTCGACCGCGACGAGAAGTCCACTACCTTCTTTAAGCCAGGCGGCGAAGATCGCGATATTATGCTGTCAGACATCGATGCGCTCGATCAAAAATTAATCAGCAAATTGCCAAAGCATAAAGCCAAAATCGCGATTATTCACTCCCCTGTTTATCTGACCGACTCTGAGGTAAGCTCACGCTTCAATGAATTCGATTTCATTGTTTCTGGCCATATGCACAACGGCGTCGTACCGCCAGTTCTCAACGAGGCCTGGCCAAGCGACCGCGGCCTGATGGCTCCAGGCAAAAAGTTCTTCCCCCGCGGTTCGCGCGCTCGTATAAAAACCATCAACGATCGCCTACTCACTCTTGGTGCCGTCAGTACTATTCAAAACAGCGCCAAACCACTCACTTTCTTAAATGGCGTTTATCCGGTCAGCGTCGCTACGCTTGAGCTTTCCCATCGCGAAACGCTCGCACGTAAACCGGACGTCCGTCGTAAATACGTCAAATTTTAACCATCAAAAAATCTCCCCAAATTGGGGAGATTTTTTATTAGGCTTCGTTTTCTTCTTTCGAACGGAATCCGTAGAACATTACGCCAATTAGACCAATTGCACTAATGATCAATGTTGCGACTACGCTCAGAATATCGTCTGAAGTCTGTGGGTTTTCACCTTTACCAGGTTCGTTGTATTTGTTCTTGAAGATAACTTCCGAGCTGGTGTCAGATTCGACGACCAACTGGCCTTCGCTATTGTCGACCACTACAATCTCGACTTCGTATTCATTCGTATCAAAGTCGATCTCGCCACGGTTTGCATCCACAATCTCGCGGACCAAGAAGTTGTATCTACCAACCGTCTCGAAGCTAATGCCACTAAATACTACGTTGCCATCAGCATCGTTTGTGCCAGTTGCTACTACTTCGCCGTCCGTGTTGACTAATTCAAATTCGAATTCGCCCTCGTTGAGCTTGCGGCCTTCGAGCATCTTCTTGACTACAATTTCGTAATCTTCAACAATTTCTGCTTCGTAACCATTCGTAAAGATTGCCGTTTCAAGACCTTCTGCTAGACCTTTCTTGTAGCTTACTTCAGCTTCAAGCTGACCGTTATTATCCGTTACAACTACAGTTACCGTTACGTCGTTATCATCATAGATATAGCCAGGCGCACTGCCCTCAACCTCATGCACGGTAAGCGTATAGGTACCAACTTTCGTAAACGTGATTGCCTCGAAGCTAGCTTCACCTTCGCCGGTAATCGTTATCGTCTTTGTATCTTCAACGCCGTCACCGGTAAGCTCAAACTCGAAGGTTGGCAGCTTATCACTATCAACGTTTTCGATACCGTAAATCGTCTTTTCGACATCAATGTCAACGTTAACCGGCTTCGCCTCGTATACGTTCGTGATAACTAAGCTATTTTTACCATCGTAAGTAACCGTTGCAGTAAGCGTACCAGCATTATCGTCAGTTACCGTCACTACTACTGCATGTTCGGCTCTGTCATAAGTGTATCCAGCAGCGTCACCGACCCGCTCAGTAATCGTGTAGTTGTAAGTACCCGCCTTAGTGTACTGAATCGACGTAAAGTCAGCGCCAGTTTCTTTATTTGTATTAATCGTCTTGCTTTCGAGCTCGTTGCCGTCAGCATCTTTCAATACGAAGGTAAATTCACCATTTGCACCACTATTCGAGCGGTCGTCAATTTCCTTTTCAACGTGGAATTGCGCGTTGGTTGGCGTTGGTACGTACTCATTCGTAATCGTATAGCCATCTTCCTGATCAGCCGTAGCCTCAATCGTACCGTGGCCATCATCTTTCAAGCTTACCGTTACGGTTAAGTCGTCAGGTTGTGCGATGCTGGCTGGCATCTCGCTGATTTCCTTCACCGTGTAAGTAATTTCAGCCGTACCATCCTCGCTCTCCTCAGTATCAGCCTGCGTGTATTCAACCGTAAAGGTTGCCTTAGCACTATCTTTGGTTACTGTCTTAGAATCACCAATTTGGTTACCTTCGCTATCATAAAGCGCAAAGGTAAAGCTTTCACCCTCGAGCCAATCGCGACCTTCGAGATTCTTCGTCACGTTAATCGTCACGCTACCGGTCGCCGTATAGGTATTCGTCGCCGTAGGGGCCGTATCGCCATAGCTTGGCGTAGCAGTTAAATTGCCTTCGCCGTCATCGGCTACCGTCACCGTCACGGTAATCGGATCGGCCGGCTTCAAGCTACCATCTTGATAATCCTCACCGAGCACTTCCTCAACCTTATAAGTATAAGTACCCGCTTTAGTGTATTCGATTTCATCGAAGCTGATTACGCCCTCAGCAGTTACGGCTTTTGTTTCACCAACCTGCTTGCCTTCACTATCCTTCAAGATAAAGGTATGCGTTTCACCCTCAAGCCAATTGCGGCCATCTAGCACCTTATTGACCTGGAGCGTAATGTTGCCCTTTGCGGAGTAGTTATTTTCGAAGGTAATTTCGCTTGCGCTTTCGCCATTCTTCGTAATGGTCGGCGTAGCCTTCAAGGCGCCACCTTCATCTTTCACTTCAACCTTAATTGTATAAGTTGCATTATCGTAGCTATAACCACCAGCGCCACCATTCTTCTCTACTACGGTGTATTCGTAAGTGCCAGCCTTGTCGTAGCTAATTTCTTTGAATTCCTTCTTGCCAGCACCATGGATTGTGATGGTTTCAATTTCGCCAGCAGCACCAGAAAGCGTAAAGTTAAAGTCTGCCGGGTCAATGCCTTCGTTCATACCATTCAAGGTCTTTGTAACTTCAAATTTAATCGAAGTTGCCGTCGCCTTGTAGGTATTTGTAATTGTCAAATCTTCTGCTTCACCGTAAGCTACCGTCGCGCTCAGCTGTGCTGTTTCCGGATCGTCCGTTACCGTAACCGTAACTTTATACTCAGTCGTATCGTAGCTAAAGCCTTCCGCATTACCCGCAACTTCTTGCAAGGTGTATTCATAAACACCAGCTTCTGTATAAGTAATAACATCGAAATCTACGCCACTAGTCTTAGATGTATCAACCGACTTCGTATCAGAATAACCTTTACCATCCGACAAAGTGAATTCAAAGACACCATTCGCATTACTGTTCGACTGGTCGTCAATCTTCTTCTCTACATGCAAGGTGGCCGTTGTCGACTTAGTTGCATAAGTATTGGTAATTTCGTTACCGTTCGTATAGGTTGGCGTTACCGTCAAAGTACCATTGCCGCTATCTACCACCGCAACCTTTACTTCAATCGGGTCAGAAGCCGTTACTCCGGCTAGACCTGGATCAGTCTCGCTAATCGTGTAAGTATAAGTCTTACCAGCATCCGCAAGCGTGTAATTAATCGCGCTAAACATAGCTTTTGGCTTCGCTTCCGTCACCTTCTTAGATTCAGAAGTATTATTACCGGACAATACAAATTCAAATTCCTTGCCGCTCCAATCATAAGCTGCGCCAGCAAACTTCTTCGTCGCCTCAAGCGTTACACTACCAGTTGCAGCATAAGTATTCGTAATCGTGTCGTTATTGTCATAAGACGCTGTTACATTCAACTTGCTAGCATCCGTGCCATCCACCGCTACCGTTACGGTCACCTTAATATCATTCGACTTAGTCAAACCGTTCGCGGCCAAATCGCCAGTCTCAGTGATTACGTAATTAAACGTACCGGTCTTAATATCCGCTTCAGTATACTTCAAAGCTGGGAATGCTACCTTACCGTTTTGCGATACAGTCGCCTGAATTGGATTACCCTGCGCGTCCTTTACGACATTGCCTTGCATATCTTGAAGTACAAAGGTGTAGCTTTCGCCATCTTTCCATTCGCGTCCGCTCAAAGTCTTCGTAGCCTCAAGTACGACTTCGCCATTTGCGGCATAAGTATTCGTCACAACTTGGCCATTATTATAAGTAACCTTCGTCGACAAAGTACCGTCATGATTATCGGTAATTTCTACCTTCGCGCCAAGGTCGCCACTGTTGGTCAAACCGGTATTCGTCAAATCGGAAGTTTCTTTAATGACGTAGTAATAAGTCTTACCCGCATCGGCAAACGAATACTCAATCTTGTCAAACGTAATTGCGCTTGAACCATCGGCACCTGCATTTGCTGCGCTAGCCGTACCATTGCCGAAGACATTCGTATTGGCATTATAGTTCTCGTCTGCGCCATAAATCGTAAAGGCAAAGCTTTCTTGATTTGCCCAGTCGCGACCGGTCAACATCTTCGTTGCCGCGAACGTTACCGAACCAGAAGCCGCATACTCATTTGTAATCGTATCAAGATCGCTCTCATACTTTACGTTAGAAGTGTCCAACGTACCATCACCCTTATCAACTGCCACTGCCTTAACGGTCAATACATGACCTTTAGTATTGGTAACATTCTGAATACCGCGACGGAAATTCTGAGTTTCCTCGATCGTATAGGTATAAGTACCAGCTGCCGTAATCGGAACGTTAAACTTTGCCGATTGCGTCGAGCTGCTAATCGTTTGCGTATCAACTGTTTTACCAGTCGAATCCTTCAATACAAACTCAAAGCTATCCGTGTTGAGCCAGTTATTAAACTGCTTCTTGGCCTCAATCTTAATCGTGCCACTCGTACTGTAAGCGTTCGTAAACTTCGCTTCAGCAATTTCATCTTTTACAATCGTGCCAGTATCGCCAGTCTTCGTCGTCGCATAACCAGCCATTGTTGCTTCTGTTACTTCGTAACGTGCACCTTCTGGCAAACCAGCAATCGTAATATCCTCGCCGGCACCTAAGCTAACCGTCTCGCCAGATTTAATCGTGCCAGATTTACTACCAGTATAGCTATAAGGAACATCCTTGATTTCTTTACCGTCTTTACCATAAATCTTCACGGTAAATTCGAAGTTCTTGGCGACTACTGGATTACCAGCCACCGTCTTAGAAATCTTCAGACTGCTAGAAGTGTATTTATTCGTGATCACGCTCTGCCAGGCCGAGTTACCCTGCATCACATAATACTTCTGACCATTTTCAGTAATAGTTTGATCATCTTCAGGGGTACCAAAGTCCGTCGCCGAACCAATCGAAATCTTATTATCAATACCCTGGAGTTCGTAGCCGGTTGGCGCATTTGGTTCTTCGACGTAATAGCGCGTGCCAGCATTTACGTTCACGATGCGAATCATATCGCCAACGTACAATTCTTGCGTCAGCGTGCCAGAACCATAGATGTGGCAAGAACGAGTAGTTTCAATGATGTCTTTACCCGTAGAATCTTTACCGCAATTATGCTCTACGCCGTTTTCTGGGTTATTCTTGCCGTAGTAAATGCGATAGTCATAACTATAATCGCTGCCATCTTCATTCTTAAGATGTGCTACGGCCGTAAACTTATCTTTTGAATCTACAGTCGCGCCCTTTTCATCAACGACCTTTTTCTCGATATTGATACCACCCTTAATCGTATTCGTTGCTGAAAGCGTGTCAATTGTGTAAATATCCTCAATGCCGGTAATATTGCCATGTGCATCGCGCGTAAACGTTACGCTCTTTACTTGACCATCGATAATCATTGGGTGATGCTGGTATGCCGTCAACTCAAAGTGATTATTAATGTCCTCCTCGCTAAAGACATAATCGTGACCATCTTCAAGAATCGCATAAGTTTTACCTTGATACGTCAAGAATTTCTTGCCGGATTCGTAAGCCGGATTCGACGAATCGCTAATCATCACACCTGGCGCAATGCTGACAAAATCTTCCTTCTTCCAGTCATCTTCCTCGGACAGAACAACCGAGCCATACTCCTTGCCGTCAATCTTCAACGTCAATTTAACCGACTTCACCTCTTCGCGCTGAGATGGATCCATTGTATCATCCCATTTTTTCTCAACGGACAATTTCTGCTCCGCCAATGCTACTGGATCTGGATTCGTAATATCAACCGTAACCGGATCGGATACTACTGTACTGGTTCCGCCAGTAGTAGACGTAGTCGTCGTAACCGTGGAATAAGTCAATTTTGGATAATCGGTATTAGTCTTTAACGAATATTTGCCATCGCTAACTTTGATCGAAGCCTTCTCGTCGTCGGTAAGGCTGTCATAAGATTTCTTACCGTTGTTCAAATCCGCCACAAGATCAAGCGAGCTCTGCTTTGGCCAGACTACAAAAGTCATCGTATAGGTTACACCATCTTCAAGTACGGTCGTACCCAAATTCCAATCAACTTCACCCTTTGAGTTAATCGTAGCTTTTGGCGCCTCTGCCCATTCCGTGCCATAGTTGCCGTTATCGAAATCTGCCGTGCCATAAGAACCGCCACTACGATAATATTTAAGACCAGACACGTCACCGCCAGCATTTGCTTTTATGCTCGAAGACGTCAATGTTGTAACGCCATCTGTCATATCGATGTTCGTATATCCAACGCCAGTCGTAATATCATTTGCAATCTGCTTTAAAGCTTCTACCAATGCTTCAGTACTGCTGGCATCGGTAAAGTATTTTGCGTACTCGTTAGAAAGATCCGAGGTACTATCGCCAGTACCAGTATAGGCATATTGGACTAAGCTGGAGAGAAGCTTCTTATACGTATTATTATCTCCCCACGTATATAGAGCGTACAATTCATTTCCGTCCGTGATTATGCCACGCGCATCATCTTTGGCCTGAGACCACTCGTTGGCGTAATCATCATTTGGACCAGGATCGCCGTTATGCGCAGTAGGCTGGCCGTCAGTCAAGAAGACTACGTACACTTTTTCATTTGGCTGAGTTTCCTTAATTGCATCTGCGTACTCGTCAGCGCGCATCAAAGCCTCTTCCCAGTTAGTTCCCGAAGCCGTCGTCAGACCATTGACTGTATTTTTAAGTGTTGTAGCATTCGTCGTAAAATTCAACTTAGCATTGCTAGTTGCATTAAAATCAACAACCGCAATTTCAATAATATCTTTTTTATTTTGATCTGTAGCCACATTTTGCGAGAGAAGACTGTCGATGATACCATTATCATCGGTCAATGTATGCTTCTCGGCCCACAGGCGAGATCTAGCATAAAACTGACCACTATATTCTCCAGAGTAGCTATAGTTAGGCCAACGTCCGCCTCTAGTCGTATACCATTTGCCATTATTGTAATAAACTTCCCTGTATGTGCCATTATCATTGCGGTAATACGTGGTCGTTATGTTGCCCTCATCAGCAGGGTTACCAGGAGTTCCAATAACTGAATAATAAGTATTCCCAGCATTGTTATTCATAGAGCTTGACGTATCGAGCACTAAAATAACATTCGCCTTCGTCGTTTGCGACGTCGTACTGCTTGATGTTTCACCCTTCACGCTCAAAGCGATCGTATATGTACCATCGCCATTATCATAAATTTTTTTCTGATTCCAAGGTGCGTCATTTGCCGCCGCGTAAGCATTACGCAACAAAGCGCCGCCCATTGGAGTCACCGTGCTGAGCAGCATAAGAAACGCAGCTGCTACATAACGGACCTTTTTCCCTAGACTCACAGTTCTCTCCTCCATGTGATTTTTGAATATTTAATAATTACGCCTCCCACTCCATACAAGGAGGCAGTTAACTCGAAAATACATCGTCAATCGACCGTTTGCAAGCATAGGCACATTATTTTGTAATATAGTTTTTACGCTTAAAAAATTTGTTCGGCCGTTCGGCCTGTCCAAAATGGCATGTTGTATTTTTTACAACACAGCATTTTACCAGGTTTAAACCTGTTGTATTTTTCACAACACCATACCGCATCCTATTACGCCTACGATTAAAGATATTAACCGTAACAACAACCGTTATTTTATTCAAAAACATCAAAAAATCGCACCCGAAGCGCGAACCATTATTTTAAACAATGGTAGGCCCAGCTGGAATCGAACCAGCATTGTACCCTTAGAGGGGGTATGTCCTATCCGTTGAACGATGAGCCCTACTCTGTACATTTTACCATACTTATATCTCTACGATGATATTGCGTTTTCGACCATAAACTTCCGCTCTCTGCTATACTAAACTTAGTATTGGAGGAGGCAATTATGGCAAAGAAGCGACCTGATTCGCAGAGGCCTAGTCATTTTAATTACATCACTTTCGTAAATGTAATAGCCGCACTAGCAGTTCTATTAATTCATTTAAACTCCTGGTATGCCTTTTCTTACGGACCGCGCTGGGCAACCGCAAACGCAATTCATCCAATCCTTCTGTGCGCTGTACCGATTTTCTTCATGATTTCCGGCGCCACCTTAATCGACTATCATAAACGCTACGACACCAAAACTTACTTCAAAAAACGTTTTATCAAAACGCTAATACCATTTCTTTTTTGGAGCATTATAGCCACACTAATGCATCGTTTTTGGTTGCACGATCGCCCGCTAAGCGATTACCAATTTCCCAATGTAATAAACCTCATTCTTAGCGCTAATTTCAATCCAGTCTTTTGGTTCTTTATTCCGCTCTTCGCGCTTTACTTAATAATCCCAATCATTGGCACTATCGACGAGCGAAAACGTAAGAAGATTTTTCAATACATTATTGCCGGCTCATTAATATTCAATTTCATCATTCCTTACGTTATCAATACGATGCACGTTCCAATTAATCTTCCAATCTCTTTCGCTGCCACTTCATGCACTGCTGCATTTTACGCCATCGTCGGCTATTACATTCATAACTACAAGATTAGCAAACCTATGCGTATTACCATCTACGTCTTAGGTCTAATCGCTTTGTTAACTGTTCATGCCGGTAACTATATTCTAAGTTACCGCTACGGAGAACCACACGGCTTCCATACTAACTGGGACGAATTACCGTACGTTATATACAGTTCCGCACTTTTCCTTTTTATGAAACAGTTCTTTTCCAGACATTTCACCTCATCGAAAAGTCACCTCGCTTGTTTCGCTATCTTCTTTAATCGCTACACATTTTCCTTGTACCTATTGCATTGGTTTCCAATCGTCTTCTTCTCCGTCTGGACCGGAAATGCGCATAATCAATGGTGGTATATTCCAGTCATGGGCCCACTTTGCATTATTTTGAGTATCATTTTGACTAATATATTTGCCAAAATACCACTTCTTCGCCACACTCTACCTTCGTAATCCCTGTTTTAATGGTATAATTATAGGGTTAATAACTAAAAGGAGTATTCATGAAATTATCCGAAGAGCTCCAATGGCGCGGTTTTGTGGCCGAGCACACATTGGACCAGATATCAGACTTAGACAAAGCTCCGCGTAATTTCTATTGGGGCACCGACCCATCTGCCGATTCTCTTCATATCGGCCACCTCGCCGCCCTTATGATGTGCGCATGCTTCGTTCGCCACGGTTATACTCCTTACTATCTCGTCGGCGGCGCGACTGGCCAAATCGGCGATCCAAAAGATACCGTTGAGCGTGACCTAAAAGGCCTTGATGAAATCGACAAAAACAAGCACGCCCTTGCTAAGCAAATCATCCGCGTCACCCATTCCCCAGAAGATACCCAGATTCTCGATAATTACGATTGGTTTAGCGAGGTTAAGTTTTTGCCATTCCTGCGCGAAATTGGCAAAGCCTTCAGTATGACTCAATTGCTTGATCGTCAGTTCGTTCAAAAACGTATCGGCGAAGGCGGTTCCGGCATTTCTTACGCTGAATTCAGCTACACCCTCATTCAAGGTTACGACTTCTTACATCTTTTCCGCGAGCATAATGTCGACTTGCAGCTCTGCGGCGCCGATCAATACGGCAACTGCACCTCCGGCATCCACCTCATCAAACGCCTTGAAAACGCCAAAGCAGACGCCTATTCCTGCCCACTTATCATCGATAAAGTCACCGGCCGCAAATTCGGCAAATCCGAAGGCAACGCCGTCTGGCTCGATGCAAATAAAACCAGCATCTTCGACTTCTACCAGTTCTGGCTCAACCAATCCGACGACGCACTCGAAGATTACTTCAAATACTTCACCTTCATTATGCCAGAAGAGCTCGAACAGATTCTTGCCGAGCACAACGAAAATCCAGCTGCTCGTCTCGGTCAAAAACGCCTTGGCTACGAAGTCACGAAGGTCGTTCACGGCGAAACTGCCGCCAAACAAGCCGAAAAGCTCACTGCTTTCCTTTTTGGCGATGGCAAAATCGAAGATCTAACCACCGAAGACATCGAACTTCTTGCGCAGAGCTTCCCAACCGCCACCACTAGCGCTACCCTGGTAGACATTCTCGCCACCACCGGCCTAGCTTCCAGTAAGGGCGAAGCGCGCAAGCTTATCTCAGGTAATGCCATCTCCGTCAATGGTGTCAAAGTAACTGCCGACCAGATTATCGACTCAACCTCCGTCATCAAAAAAGGCAAAAATAAATTCGCAATTGTACGCTAATTTAGCGCCATTTCGCCTCTGTTAAGCATAAGCGCACATTGACTTTTTAAGCAAAAGTGCTATAACGCTATGTGCACAATCTGTCGCATATAATACGTTATCTCCCTCCCCCACAGCCCCACCCTCACCGGTGGGGCCTTCTTTTTTATGTTTATGTATAAAATACTATTGACTTTTTAGCAAAAGTGTGATAGTATTATAAACGTATCTACCATAAAACGTAGATATTGCACCTTTGGAGACTTCCAAAGCAACTTTCGATATTCCCTCTTACCGGGCATTAAGCATACTGACTTAGCATGTTTAATGCTCGGTGAGAGCCCCATAGTGCACTGTGCACATGGGAAGACAGTTCGAAAGGAGCTTAAAGCTATGAAGATGTATGTCGTAACCCCGAATGGGGAATACAAGATCAATCCGGCCGAAGACCCCCATTATTCTGACATGGTAGTTTACCACACCAATGATGGTGGTCTCAAAATCGAGGCGCCCGCAACCGGACATTTCTCCACCACTGAACAGTGCAAGACCGTCAACGGTCTTGCTGGCGAGTGGCTGGAGAGCAAGGTCGCCCCGAAAGGTCGCGGCGAGGTTGTCATCGAGGAGAGCTGCGCGCGCATCGCGAAGAACGTCGATGTCTCATATATCGTCGTTACCATCAAAGGCGGCAACGCGCTGTCCAAGGACGAAGCCACCTCTGGCGCCGGACTGATTGGAAAGTGGGTTGGCAAAACCGCCAAGAATGCGATCGGTCAGTGGGTCGACAACACCGCCAAGGCTCCCACTGCTCCGGCCAAGACCGCTACTCCGCCCGCCGACACCGGCAAGACGACTCCGCCTGCCAACACCGGCAAGACGACTCCGCCTGCCAACACCGGCAAGACGACTCCGCCCGCAAAGGCAACCAAGGATACCGGCGTCCACTGGGACAACAGCCTCAGCGTCGATGAAAACATCGAGCGTCTGTGGAACAGCGCTGGCTAATCTCAGCTCGACAACACCAATGGGGGGGGTCCATGAAAGCATCTAGCCGCAAGCTAATCTTCATGGAGGAAGTCTCCGAAATTCCAAGCCGCGCCCTAAAAAGCGCGGCTTTTCCCTTTTCTGGGCACAAGCCCTAAAATCTTGTATAATAACCTCCATAACATTTGGAGGTATTTTTATGAAAAAAGTATTAGCATTCGACGTTGATCAAACCTTAAATATTGCCAAAACACCAATTCCTCCAGAAATCGCCGAGCTTCTCACGAAGTGTCTCGATCATTTCGAAATCTGCCCAATTTCCGGCCAGAAATTCGATCAATTCTTAATCCAAATCGTAGATGAAATGAAAGATGCTACCCCAGAACAGCTTACTCATCTTCATCTCTTTGTCGCACAGGGCACCCAGTATTACCGCTACGATGCTAACAAGAAGGATTGGGAGCAAGTTTATAACTATCCACTTACCGACGAACAGGTCACTAAGATTTCTAAAGCCATCGAAACGGCCGCTAAAGAGCTCGGCTACTGGGAAGCAGACAAGCTCGCCGATGGCGACGAGATTATCGAGAACCGCCACTCTCAAGTTACCTTCTCTGCTCTCGGCCAGAAAGCCGGCACCGAAGCTAAGTACGCTTGGGATCCAGATTGCAAGAAGCGCGAAGCTATCGTTAAGCGCTGTAAAGAACTCGCTCCCGAATTCGATTACGAAATCGGTGGCACTACCTCTATTAACGCTATCACTCCAGGCATGAACAAGGTCTTCGGTATGACTCACCTCATGGAAGAGCTTAACGTTAAGAAAGAGGATATTCTTTACTTTGGCGATATGACTCAACCTGGCGGTAATGATTATCCAGTCGTTCAAATGGGCGTCGAAACTATCACTGTTCGCTCCCATGAAGATACCGCCTATGCACTTCGTGGCATTTTAGGTCTTCTAGACAAATAGCTTATGCTAAAATAGAAGCATGAGGAAGCAACAAAAACCGACCGAGAAACATTATTTTGCACGTGTTTGCAGAGTACTCGGTCGTTTTTGTATGTGTATTGGCGCCATTTTCGCCGTTGGTGGAATTATTTTAGCGTTCTTACGCCTTACCGATCCATCCTTCACCGACAGCTTCACATCTACAGTTCAACATTCCGCCGTCGAAATTACAGCTCAAGAAGCACGGGTAACTGGTATTAATACTCCTAGCCAGTTTGCTTTAGTTCTCTTTGCTATGGCAATTACGGCAGCAATCATTGCCCTCTTCTGGCATGCCCTCAAGAGCTACAATAATGCCTTGCGTAAACTAATCGCTAAATGTGCCAAACTTATCCATGCGCCAATTTTCGGCGTTGAAATTATTGGCACACTTGTATTTTGGATGCTTGCCGCCATTTTTATCACTAGCGAGTTACCAATACTGGGCCTTTACACGCTCGCCATACTCATTATCAATGAGTTACTTTTCGTATTCGCCTGGGCCTCTTATGGCCGCCCGGCTTATACCTTATAATTGCCCCCATTTTTATCTAGCTTATGCTAAAATTAAAACATGACTAGTCCTCGCAAAACTTATATTATTGCTAACTGGAAAATGAACTTCACCCCAGGTGAAGCAAGTCTCTATTTGAGTCGCCTCATGAAGCGCATTCCAGCTGGCCGCAATCCGCAGGTTGTGCTCGCTGCGCCTACCGTAGCGCTTCAGACCGTATCCCTTCAAATCGATCGTCGCCAATTCAAATTAGCCGCCCAGAACTTCTACTGGCGCGATTATGGCGCCTTCACTGGCGAAACATCCATCTCGCAAATTCGCGGCTTTGTCGATTACGCCTTAGTTGGCCATTCTGAACGCCGTTATATTTTCAACGAATCTCAAGAAGATATCGCTAAAAAAGTCGCCGCCGCCCTTCGCAATGGCGTCACTCCAGTACTCTGTATTGGCGAGACCGCACTCGAACGCAAGGATGGCGAAACTGCCGCCGCTATCTATAATCAATTAGCTAGTGGCTTGCATGAAGTTAGCAAAGAGGACATTTCTAAAGTTATCATCGCCTACGAACCAGTTTGGGCGATTTCCAGCAATAAAAACGCCAAACCAGCCAAACCAGCCGATATCGAAAAAGCACAAATGGTCATCCGCCAAGATCTCCAACATATCTATGGCAAAGCTATCGCCGAAGCTGTACCAATTCTCTATGGCGGCTCCGTCAGCTCCGACACTGCTGCTGGCTATCTTGAAATTGAAGGCATCGATGGCCTATTAATCGGCGGCGCCAGTTTGATTGGTGATTCATTCTGTGCTATCGTAGAAACAGCTAAAAGGATCAAAAATGAGCGATAATATAGACTATGCCGAACTAGATAAAGCTGTAAACGAGGCCATTAAGTCCAATCAGGCAGCTCGTCCAGTTGCTAAGTCTAGCGCTAAACCTGTTGTAAAAAACACAACAGTTCCACGTCCGCACGGTCAGTTCATGGACTTTGTGCCACGCCCTGCCGGCGCTCCAGTTGCTAAGCCAGTTGCGCATCCCGTTTTAAAGCCTGCCGTAAAGACCACTACTACTCTTTCGAAGCCTACACATCCTGTCACTAAACTGGCCACGCGCCCAATCGCTAGAACTACGGCTCGTCCAGTCGCTAAGCCCGCAGCAACCAAGCCAGTTACGCATCCAGCCGTCCATCGCGCCGTCGCAACTCATCCAAGCGTTTCCGCTCGCATGGCGCAGCATCAAGCTACGGCTAAGGTCGCCACAAAGCCAGTTGCAAAGCCAACTGCCAAACCGGCTACGAAGCCGGCAACTTCCAAGTCTGCCGAAACGGCTAAACCTGTTGTTCGCAAATCTACCGAAGATAAGGCTCCTAATGCAAATAATTACTCCCTTGGCGGTCGTTCTCCATTCTTAACCGACGCTAAGGTCGAAAAGCATCCACTTGGTAAGCATGTCCCGGAAACAAGTTCTTCCGCGCTCAAAAGCACTAAGAACACTTACAGCCAAAAAGCGCCAAGCAAAACTACCCACACCAAAAAGCACATCGTCACCGAAGCCCCAAAGAAGCACACCGGTTGGCTCTGGGCGCTCGTCGTTTTGCTCGTTATCGCTGCCGGTGGCGGTCTTGGATACCTTGCCTACATCCTTGTATTTGCTGGTGGCTTTTAAAATTAGCACGAATCTGATATAATACAAACACGCTACATGATCACATTTAGCGTGTTTTCATGTGGTGGGTATAGCTCAGCTGGTTAGAGCGTCGGTTTGTGGCACCGAAGGTCGGAGGTTCGAACCCTCTTACCCACCCCACATGCGGGTTTCATATAACGGCTATTATGTGAGTTTTCCAAACTCAACATGAGAGTTCGACTCTCTCAACCCGCACCAGGTAACGGAAGAACGGCTCGTCAGAGTCGTTATTTTGTTGCCTGATCCGTCGAGAGAGGCGAACGTAGTTCGCCCGTGGTAGGAGCCGAGTGAAGCAGAAATGCTGGCATTTCTATTTCCGAGGCGACACCCCACGGGAAAGCCGAGCCTTCCTTGCGAGGCGCTCTCTCTCAATCCGCACCAAAATAATTAAAAGATGCCCGCCAGGGTATTTTTTAATTATTCTATGTCGAGAGAGGCGAACGTAATATAATAATACTTATGGATAATAACTCTTTCACTAATTCACCGGATCAAAACGCTTCTTCTCTGACTGCGCCTAAGAACAATGGCAAGGCCAAAAAGCAATCACGTATACTCTTTGTTTTTCTCTTCATAGGACTTCTTTTGGTAGCCGTAGTCGTCTTAGTCATTTCGCATATTAATCAGCCCGAATCAGAATCTAATTCAAGCTCCGCCCAAACTGAGGCCAAAGAAAAAGAGCCTACTCCTGAAGAAATTGAAAAAGTAAATGATGAGCTAGCCACGGAAAACCCTAATTTCTACGAAACTATCGTTAAGGCCAATAAGGCAAACGGACAAATTGGCGACCACGTCCGTGGCAAGGCCGGCTCAAGCGTCGTCGTAATCGAATATGCCGATTTTCAATGCCCTGGTTGCGCAACCGTGATGCCATACATGAATTCCATCTACAAAGAATATAAAGATAGCGTCGCATTCGTCTTTCGTAATTATCCAATTAGTAGCCACGTTAACGCTAAGCCGGCCGCTCGCGCCGCTGAAGCCGCCGGGCTCCAAGGTTATTTCTGGGAAATGGCCGAAGCACTCTACGCCAAACGCTCTGATTGGATTGGGCTTTCCGGCGCCGAATTAAACCAAGCTTTCCTAAATATTTTCAAATCCATCGCACCATCTGGAGATCTTCAAAAATTCAAATCAGATTACCTAAGCGCGCAAGTAAACACGAAAATTACCTACGATTACAGCCTAGGTCATGATAAAGCTAGAATCCCAGGCACGCCATCCATTTTCGTAAACGGCATGTTAATCGACGGTGACTATGAGACCTTTGACGATTTAGCCAATGGTATTAGGTCCGAAATAAATAGACAACTCGCGAAATAAAAAAAATACCCCCGGCTTGCTCCGGGGGCTTGTTTCTAGCTGCGCGAGTCGGCTTTGCATGAAAAACCGACTATATTTTTATTATAGCACAAAACACGCAAAATGTCAATAAGACTGACTAGGCCAAATCGCTAGCTACGCGGTTCACTTCTTCAATCGTCGTAATGCCAGTCAATGCCTTTAGCATGCCGTCTTGGCGCATCGTAATCGCACCTTTCATCTTTGCCACACGCATAATATCACCAGATGTTGCATGCGCTACAATCAACTTCTGAATATCTTCATCAACCGCAATAGTCTCATAAAGACCAACGCGGCCTTTATAACCGTTCGGCGTTTCTTCCGTATCAATGCCCTTTACTAAAGTAAAGCCCTGAGAATCAAGCGGAGGCAATGTGCCATAACCGAGGCGTTCACTCACCGCTGCCACTTCCCCAGCCGACTTCGGCAATAAGCCACCGACAACTTCACGAATCATCTGCGTTTCCATCTCGTTACTAACATACGAATCGCGACGTTCTGCCACGCGACGCGCAAGACGCTGACCAATTACCGTGTTTAAGGTCGAAGCAATCAAGAATGGCTCAATACCCATATCCAGAAGACGAGGCATAATACCAGCCGCCGAGTTGGTGTGAAGTGTCGAAAATACTAAGTGACCCGTCAAAGAGGCCTGGACCGCCAAGTTCGCCGTTTCACCATCGCGAATCTCGCCTACCATTACTACGTCAGGGTCCTGACGCAAAATCGAACGCAAACCCGATGCGAAGGTTAAACCAGCGTCTGTATTAATCTGAATCTGGTTCACGCCGTCCATCTTATACTCGACCGGATCCTCAAGCGTCACAATGTTGATCGTTTCGTTCTTAATCTTCTTAATCAAAGCATACAAAGTCGTAGACTTACCAGAACCGGTCGGACCAGAAGTTAAAATCATACCATTAGGCTTACTAATACCTTCAGTCACATCCGCCAAAGCACGTCCAGTCATACCCATCTTCTCTACATCCATAGAAGTACCAGATTTATCCAAAAGACGAATAACCACCTGCTCTCCCCAAACAACTGGCGAAGTCGCAATACGAAGGTCAATTGGGTTCTTGTTTACAATCACGGCGAACTGACCATCCTGCGGGATACGGTGCTCATCAATCTTTAAGCGCGCCATAATCTTAATGCGCGAGACAAGCGCTGGCTCAATTGATTTCGGAAGCTCCATTGTTTGACGCAAAACACCATCGATGCGCATGCGAATCACCAAAGATTTCTCAAGTGGCTCAATATGAATATCGGATGCCTTCGATTTTGCAGCGTATTCCAAAATTGAGCTTAAAGCTTTCGAGATTGGAGAGTCCTGCGTAATAGTCTGAACTTCATCTTCACCGCTACCTTCAGCTTCAGAAGCTTTCGCAGCCTTATTAACGTCCTGAAGGTCAGCCACATACTGCATTAAAGCATTCTCTATACCAGCTTCGGATGTCATCATCTGGCGCAGAGGCATCTTGGTCAAAGTCGAAATATAGTCCGTACGTTGAACGTTCGTCGTATCAAGCATTGCGATAAACAACTGCCCATCTTCCTCTTTTAGTGGAATCACCTTCGAACGCTGCGCCACATCCTGTGGAATCTTTAACAAAGCTTCCTTATTAAAACGACAACGACGTAAATCTACATATGGAACATTCATCACAATCGCTGTAGCATGCTGAATGCAGTCATCAGATGCAATATGCTTACTTTTCAAGACCGCTAAAATCGGTTGCCCAGTTTTCTTCACCTCGGCGTATGTTCTCTTAACCAAATTGGCATCAACAAGACCGTCTTCGACCAACAAAGATACAACTTTATCTTGAAGCTCCTTGGTCAGAAGCATATATTAGTCTCCAGAATTGTTTTGATTGTTTTGGTTTTCATTGTTTTCGTTATTATCCCCATTTTCGTCGTCTTCATCTCCACCATCAACCGGTTCAGAAGTATTGCCCTCACCGTCATCACAAAGCTGCAAAACTTCATTCCAGTGCATACCAGATTCACATTTACCAATGAATACCTCAACAGTAGGATTTTTTGCCTTAGGATTAAAATATTCCTTATCTGGTTCATTCATCGAGTCGGTGATAATATCCATATACGAAATAGTCTCAGTACGATCGTCTGGATTGCCAAGCACCATATTACCAACCCAAAACGAAATGCCCGTAGAGATTAACGCTACAAAGACGATTAATGCAATATCAGTACCCTTCATACCTTAGCTCCCACTCTTTCCACTAGCTGTACATTTTTTACTATCTTCACTCGCACAAATCATCTTAGTCTTGATTTGAATGACTTGCGGATCAGTGTAATAAGTTACAAAAGTTGCGTTTAGTGTGACCGTCGAGACATCGCTACGACCAATATAGCCACCAGTATAGCTAAGCATAATATTCGTAGCATCGAAGTTGCGAATCGAATGCTCAATCGAGTCGAACATTTTAGAAATGTTAGAAATGCTATCCTCAGCCGTAAGAGCAATCTCGGTCGTATTAGCAGTAATAGTCTCTTCTGGCTTTATGTTATCTTCTTGTGGAATTTCATAATAAGAATATTCATCTACCGAAATGGCCTTCAAGTTAATGCCACTTTCCTTAGTAAGATAATCCAAACTAGATGCCGTCGCTTCGCCGTTGTACCAGGACGGAAGTGCATCCGGGATCACGCGCAAAGCCGAACAAGTACGAGCCGAGTTAATATTCTCGAGGCTATATTCAAAACCTTCTTCCTTAAAGTTCTTACAGTCATTAGACTCAGTACGGTTACGAGCCATCACTTCCAAGGTCTCGTTTGATGCTAAGTCGCCAATCTTGTCCATCATTGACTTAAGGTTGCCCTGCACTCTTACGAATCCTGAAATCGATTCGTCTTTAGCAGAGATCAAAGTCATATTGAAGCGAATAACT
>JAEEGL011408338.1_pt1 | contig 18811 bp, 13 predicted proteins | sample 9134231 | NCBI WGS metagenome assembly JAEEGL01 (sample SAMN16246548, study PRJNA631951) | gut metagenome | biome: gut microbiome; feature: rumen; material: fiber-attached | host: Bos | place: Iran: Karaj | collected 2018-10 | reverse complement strand
CCCCATAAATTTGCAGATTAAATATACATCATCACAAATTTTATAAATGATTTTTTGATTTTTAGGATTTATATTTGCTGCAAGATATTCCAGTGCTGCCAAAATCTTTGCATCCGGATCGTAGCCTTCAATTGTTTCTAAAAGAGTTATTTGCAAAGTAGGATTTTTTACAAGTTTTAGTAAGGTCGCAATATCATTTGTAAATAATTCTGTTCCATATAGCCCTAATTGAGCTAAGCCCTTATTTACGGAAGTAATATCTGTTTCAAAAATTGATTTTTCTAAATGCAGTCCAAAATTAGAAGATTTTAAAAATTTTTCATAACTGCAAACTAAATTATATAAATCAGTAGCCCAGATAATTTCTTTACTGCCATAAAAACCACTTTTTAGAGAATTTTGTCTTTCTGCACTTATAGTGTTTTGATTTATCTGGTTAAATAGCTCAATTTCAGAAGAAAACTCATCATCAAAATTATACCACTGGTTATAGTTGCTTTTTTGTAAAAGATTTACATCTGATTTTTCCTGGCTGTAACGGTATGCATCAAGTGACCAATTTTTTTTGCAAATAATTAAGTGATTATCATTTGTACAAAACAGGTAATTCCAGCCATTTTTTGCATTTTGTGAAGGAAGTTGTGCCTGCCATAAAGGTTTTCCTTCAGCCGAAGTACACAATACATTTTTATCATCACAGAGTAAGAGAGAATTTGCTGTAAGATTTGTTAATGAAAGGTTTTTCGCATTTATATTTCCGAGAAAAAATTCAGAACTTATAACTCCATTTGAACTTTGTATTTTATAGGCTTTTTTAGATGTAATTAAAAATACTTCCTTACGGTTTTGAGATACAACAAAAGTCGGGATCATATTTTTTTCTGAATTGTCATCTCTAAAAAGCCATTTATGTTCACATTTTTTTGAATCATTGTCGGAAATAGAAAATAAACCGCATATTCCATTTTCAAAGACTAAGAGAATGCCCTCGTTGCAGTAATTTATTTTTTCTACTTTTCCCGAAAAGGTTATTTCTTCTATAACTTCGCCAAAAGGTGAGATGCGCAGAGCCTGACTTTTATTATCTAAAAGTTTTTCTAGAACAACAATTAAAGAGCCGTCCGGAAGTTCCTGAAGTTCATAGTTTTTTAATTGAGGAAGGTCTAGTTGCCATTTACATATACCTGTAATTCCAAAGCAAGCTAAATTGTTTTTTCCCTTTACAAAAAATCTTCCGTCTCTACCACTAAAAGGTTTGTTTGTAATTTGAAAACAGGAATTTAGTGCCCATATTTGAGTTCCAGAAGGATTTAGTAAAGATATTTTTTTATAATTATCACTTACACAGATTATAAAGTCTCCCTGCAGGCTATTTAAAAGCGCACCCTTTGTTTTAGAAAAACGTTTCTCCCATAAAAGTGTTCCTTTGTTAGAAAAAGAACTAAGAGTTCTTCCGTCTGTAGCAATACAAAAACCGTAAGACGTTGGAATGGGAGTCGTAATAACTTTTCCATCTAAAACAGTGGACCAGGAAGTGTTTTGATTAGAAAGAATTTCCTGACTAAACAGTGAAAAAGCAAAAAGTAAAGTAATCATTATAATAATAAACTTTTTCATTATGTGCCTTGAATATTAGCTTTCAAATATGGCCAGACTTTCTATGTGGCTCGTATTAGGATAAAAATCCAGTAAATACATTTTTGTAAGTTTGTAACCACTAGCAATAAGCTCTTTGCAGTCCCGTGCATGTGTTGCTGGATCACAGGAAAGTGAGCAGATTTTTTTTATTTTATTTTTACACAGATAATCTCTTACAGACTTTTCCATACCAGAGCGAGGAGGATCAATCACAACTGCATCAAAAGGCGGGCAATAAGCAACACAATTTTTTATAAAAGCTTCGCCACTCATTCCATAGCTTACATGTTTTTTTCCACTTAGATTCTTTTCTGCAAAAACAAGTGCATCTCTGTTATGTTCAACTAATGTAACACATTCAAAAATATCTGCAAGATAGGCAGAAATAGAACCACAGCCCGAATACATATCTAAAACATTTTTGCCGCCATCTAAATTCTGGCAGATTAATTGTAAAACTTTTTCAAAAACAAATAAGTTTGACTGGAAAAATCCTCTTATATCAAAACTAAGAAGTTTACCGTTTAATTCTACAGTTACTACGTTTTCTGGACTAAGAACTGTTCCAGCAAAATAATGATTTTCTTTTATTTTAATTTTTTTTCTTGTTTTATTTGCTACAAAGTTTTTTTGTTCCTTTTGACATTCAGAAGCAACTTTAACTTTTGTTTCTTCCGTATTTACAAAGCTGCTTCCAAATAAGTGAGTACGCCCCTTAGCACGCTGGTCAAAAGGTGTATTTTTTAGATAATCGTTGATGCAGTTTTCGGCACATAAACATTCATCAATACTTATAATTTCGTTAGAAGCTTTTTGAGATAATCCTCCGTTATTAAGCTGAAATCGACATCTGTAATTGTTAAAAGGTCCAGATATTATTTGTATATTGTCATTAAGATTAATGCCATTTTGTGCAAAAATATCATTTAAAATTTCCTTTCTAATAGTCTTTTGATATTCGCTGTCTATGTGCATTAAATTGCAGCCGCCACACTTTTCATAGTACTTGCATTCTGGTTTAACTCTGTATGGAGATGGTTCTATGATTTTTGTGATAATTGCGTTATCGTAATCTCTTTTTTGTTCTGTGATTTGTATTTCTATTTTTTCGCCTGGAATAGCATAGGGGATAAAAATGTTTTTTCCATTAAATTTTGCAATAGAATTTCCCCCAAAAACAATTTTGTCTGTTATAATTTCCATAATAGAAATAGTACCAAAAAATAAGGATTGGGGGCAATATGCAGACAAAAAGCTTTTTTCTTTCTATGGCAGACGGTTTTGAACTTTGGATTAACAGATGGATTCCTGATAATGATGTAGAGATAAAAGGAATTGTGCAGCTTCACCATGGTTTGCAGGAGCATTCTATGCGTTATGACCGTTTAGGTTCTGTTCTTGCAGAAAAAGGGTATGTTTTAAATGCCTATGATATGAGAGGCCATGGAAAAACAGCAGAAAACTCAGTTGCTAAAGGTAAAGGTATATTTGGTAAACTAGCTGACGAAAATGGCTATAAAATAATTGTGAATGATTTACAGGAAGTAATTCAGAATGTAAAAAACGACTTTAAAGATAAGCCTGTTATTTTACTTGGACATTCTTTTGGCTCTTTTGTTGTACAATCATATATAGAAAAATATGGGGATGTTGATTCTTGTATTTTAAGCGGTACTTCAGGTCCTATGTCTCCACTAAAGATTATGGGAGGAAAACTTGTAACAAGTATTTTAAAATTTTCTAAAAATCCAGATGAGCCTTCTGATTTGTTATATAATATGAGTTTTTCTTCATACAACAAGCGTATCCCTAATCCAAAATATGCTTACGAATGGTTAAGTAAAAATGAATTGAACCTCGTTTTATATGGTCAAGACCAATGGTGTGGTCAGCCTCTAACTATTTCTTTTTATTATGATATGGTTAGACTCCTTGCTTCAATTCATTCTAAGAATAATATTAAAAAGATTTCTAAAGAACTGCCAGTTTTGTTTATTTATGGAACAGAAGACCCTGTAGGAAATTATGGCAAGTCTATAGAGAAGCTTGCAAAACTTTATAAAAAAACAGGTCTAAAAACTGTAGAAGTTAAAGCTTATGATGGTGATCGTCATGAAATCTTAAACGAAGATGATAAAGATCAGGTAGAAGCCGATATCCTTGAATGGTGTTATTCAGCATCGTAGACACTTATTACTGAGTTCTTAATAACATTTTTATAATGAGTTTGCCCTGGTAGGCTCATGTATTTGCAACTCCTCCTTATTTATGATAATCTAAACTATTAGATTATATAAAATTCACAATCTATTTGTGTAACAAGACTAAAGGAGTTAGTTAAATACTATGGCAAACGAAAAAGATAATCACGAATGTACATTAGACAAAATCATTTCACTTTGTAAAAGACGAGGTTTTGTATATCAGGCTTCAGAAATTTATGGTGGTCAGGCTGGAGCATGGGATTATGGTCCTTTAGGTGTAGATTTTAAACGTAATATTCAGAATGAATGGTGGCATTATATGACACAGCTTCATGATGATGTAGTAGGGCTTGATTCTGCTATTTTCCAGCATCATACAACATGGAAAGCTTCTGGTCACGTAGATCATTTTTCAGATCCAATGGTAGATTGTCTTGAATGTCAGGCTCGTCATCGTGCAGATAAAATGATAGAAGATTTTGTTGCTGCACATCCAGATGTAAATCCTGGTAAACCTGTAGATACAATGACTCATGAAGAAATGAAGGTTTTTATTGATACAAATATTGAATGTCCTTCTTGTCATTCTGCTAATAAAAAATACACAGCAGTTCGTGAGTTCAATCTTATGTTTAAAACATATCAGGGACCAATTGCTGACGAAAGCCATTTAATTTATCTTAGACCAGAGACATGTCAGGGTATTTTTACAGATTTTAAGAGCATTGTTCAGTCAAACCGTATGAAGGTACCTTTTGGTGTTGCACAGGTTGGTAAATCTTTCCGTAATGAAATTATCTTTAAAAACTTTATTTTCCGTACTTGTGAATTTGAACAAATGGAAATGGAATATTTCTGTAAACCAGGCACAGAAGATGAAGTATTTGAACGCTGGCGTAACGAACGCTGGAACTTCTATTTAAAATATGGTATTCCAGAAAAACAGCTTAAGTGGCATCATCACGATAAACTTGCTCACTACGCAAAAGATGCTTACGATATTACTTATAACTTCCCAATTGGTTTTGAAGAAATTGAAGGTATTCATAGCCGTACAGATTTTGACCTTACTCAGCACATGGAATATTCTAAGAAAGATATGTCTTATATTGATCAGGAAGATGGAAATAAGAGATATATTCCTTACGTAGTAGAAACTTCTGCAGGTCTTAACAGAAACTTCTTAATGTTCCTCTGTGAAGCTTATGAAGAACAGAATGTTGCTAAGGAGGGCGAACCTGAAGATTACAGAACAGTTTTACATTTGGATCCTCGCCTTGCACCAATTACAGTTGCTGTTTTACCTTTAATGAAAAAAGACGGACTTGCTGAAAAAGCAAAGGAAATCCAGCACTTGCTCAAAGAAGACTATGTAACTGATTTTGATGTTTCTGGTACAGTTGGTAAGCGTTATCGCCGCCAGGATGAAGTTGGTACTCCTTTCTGTGTTACTGTTGACTACGATACAATCCAGGAAAAGAAAGAAGATGGAAGTGCTAACGAATTATTCAACACTGTAACTGTTCGTTTCCGTGATTCAATGGAACAGCAGAGAGTAAGTATTGATGAGCTTTCAACATTCATTCATAAAGCTATAAAAGATTACAAACCTGTTGAAAGAGCATAAATTATGGATTTTATAGCACTGGGTAAAACAAATATTCTCGTAAGTCGTACAGCCTTTGGAGCAATGAGTCTTGACTGCAAAGAGATTCAGGCTTTTGGAGATGAAGCTGAAGAGAAAGCCTGTGCTATAGTTCATCAGGCATATGTGGGAGGTATTAATTTCTTTGATACTTCCCACACTAAAATTGAATGCGAAAAGCGTCTTGGATATGCCCTGCACGGTATAAGACAAAATGTTTTTCTCGCAACAAAAAGCCAGTCCCAGAGCGTTCATGAATTAAGAAACGATTTACAGGAAAGCCTTACAAATCTTGATACTGACTATATCGATTTATTTCAACTCGAAAATCCAGAAATACTTCCTTCTGATAAAACTATGGATGGTCTGTATAATGAACTTAAGACAATGCAGCAGAAGGGCGTTATAAGGCATTTTGGTATTGCAACAGAAAATCTTTCTTGCAAAATTAACTGCAGAAAGCGGCTTATATGAAACTGTCCAGTTCCCGTTCAGCATGATTTCTCCTGAGCAGGCAGTAGAAGTCGTTAAACTTTGTGAAAAAAATGATGTGGGCTGTATTGCAATGCAACCCTTAAATGGCGGGGTTATAAGCAATATTCCTTTAGCCTTGGGGTATCTGCATCAGTTTGAAAATATTGTGCCTGTCTGGGGAATCCACACACAGGAAGAACTAAAAGAAATTCTATATTTTACAGATAAACCCCCTGTAGTAGACGAGGCTTTTACTAAAGAAGTTGAAAAAATAAGAATGTTTTTCAATTAGAATTTTATTTGTTTAGGGAAGCAAGCAGGTCTTTTACTTCATCTTTGTTCATGGCACGAGTTACCCTTAACTGCTGTGTATCAGTCTGAACTTTTTTCTTTTTGCCATTTTCATCAGTTTCACTAATTATTTCTACAATAGGACATTGTGGTGAAGCAGGATTTACATCAACAACTAAGGCAATTTTTCCATTTGAAAGATAAATATAAGAACCAATAGGGTAGAGTGAAAGTGCTGAAACAAGTGCTTTAATTACAGTTGGATCATAATCATGTTTTTCGTTCTTTAAGATTTCAAACATAGCATCAAATGAAGTTTTAGACTGCTTGAAATCTCTTGGAGCGGTAATAGCTTCGTATGAACAGGCAACAGTAATAATTTTTGCATACATTGAAATTTTATCGCCGGTTAATTTCTGCGGATAACCTGAGCCGTTTTCCCTTTCATGATGTTCAAGGGCTGCAATCTGTACTGTAAGCGGAAACTTTGCATCTTTAAGAATCTGATAACTGTAAATTGCATGCTGCTTCATTTTTGCAAATTCTGTAGAAGAAAGTTTTTTATTTTCTGCATATAACTGCGGAGGAATTTTTAACTGACCGATTTCATGTAAAAGACACGCAACACCAAGTTCAACCATTTTTTCGAGAGGCATCTTTAACTGAAGTGCAATTGCAATAGAAAATATTGTTGAGCGAAGGCTGTGATTTACGACCTGTTTATCTGCACCTTTTTGAAACTCCGGCTGTACGCGAAGAATATACTTAGTGTTTTCCCTGATATAGTTACAAAGCTCCAGAATCGCTTCATTCAATGCTTCTTGATTTAATTCATTATGAGTAGCATATCTTGTGAATATTTTGTCTATATATTCTGCATATTGATTATATACATCTTCTGCAATTTCATTCTTCTTGTTTTCATCAGTGTCACTGGCAGAAATTGTTTGTATAATTGGTTTTTCAACCTTATACATTACTTCCTGTTCAACAGCTTCACTTGGCATTATATTGCTTAAATTTGAATCGTCGTTCTTTACAAAGCTGTTTATGGAAACACTTTCAGTATTGCCGCTTTTTATATTGTTTTGTTCAAGTTTCTTTGAAAGTAAGGCACGGGTTGAAGTAATTAATTCCTTGCTTTCACTTTTATATACTTCGCTGAAGTTCCATTCTTTTAAGGCATTTATGATATTTTGATTAACGCAACATGGTGGTATTGTAAGTATAAACTGATTATCTAATTCAAGAGGTGTTTGATAAAATGAATTTGTTTTAATTGAATCGACATCAATACTTTCCATATAGAAATTCCTATCTATTTATATCGGCATTATGACATAAAAACTTTAGATATACACTACTATTTTTAAAATAAAAAAAACCAGAAGTGTAATTTTTAAGTCACAAATCTGGCTATTTTTATAGTTTAATTCTGTACAGGCGTCTGGATGTCTTTCTTTTATAAAGAACCGTCTGTGCATTATAACAGCTTCTTGTCGAGCTTATATATATTTTCGGATTATACAAAAAAAACTTTAGATATTTTTATAAATATTTTTCTAAATAATTGATTGAATCGATAAGTTTCTGGTAAATCAGTTTTGAGTAATTTATTGAATATAATTCTTTAGGGCAGTTTATTTCGCCGGCAATTTTTTCAAGCTGCTTTTGTGTAGGAAATACTAAAGCTGCAGCATTTTTAGCATTCGAATTCAATATGTATTCATCAATTTGTTTAAGTTTTATATATGTTTCATTTATTAAAGTTCTGTTTTGTAAGGCTTTATTGCAAAGAGAAAGTCCTTTTTTTGCATAAGACTTTAATTCTTCCAGTATTTTTGTAAAATCATCGTAAACAGTTTCAAAAGTGTTCGTGTTTACAGCGTTTATTCTTTCGTTTTCAGCAGCTTTGTTTGAATTAAAATAAAACTCTTTTTTCTCTTCTTCACATTCATCCCGTTCCAGAAGCTTTTCAACCGGATAATATTCAACGCCTTCTATTTTTTGACTTTCACTTGTTAAAGAATAGGTTTTACTTCCCGTCAGCTCGGCATTTTTTATATTCTTTTCGAACCACCACAAAAATAAATTCATCTTCTTATCAGACAGAATAGGATTTTCCTTATAGTCTTTTTTCCATTCAGGTGCTGCACCAATTAAACTTGCGACATTAAAGTTTTCAACGGTGTTTAATCTGTTAGAATTTGTATGTGCATTCTGTTCAAAATAAGAACCCTTTATGTGAGTCATTTTATTCGGGAAGCCTAAATCCATTCCGCATAAAAATATTTCTTTTGCACCGCAAATTCTTGCAAAATCCCAGGCAGTTGTTGTAACGCTTCCTCCGGCACCAAGCGCACCTTTTTCTCCTAACTGTTTTTCAAAGTATTGTCCTATAGGAAACATGGATGAACACATAATTTTTTCTTTGCACTTAAATCTGAATATAGAAGGGTAAACTGCACTTTCTAAAATCAGTGTAGAAGACGGTGAACTCAAAAACTTTATGTGCAGGTAACAATAATACTGTGGATCAACTATAACTATAAAATCAGGTTCAACCCCGGCTTTTAAAAGTGCATGCAAAGCGGTATTTACGCAAACTAAAACAGCTCGCTTTTTTAATTCTTTCATATATGGCAGGATATTCTGCAAGCTTGGACCTGCAGCGATTATGATAAAGGAGAGTCTTCTTCCCTGTAATAAATATTTTTTTACACCGTCGGTTTCCCTAAGCCATTTTAAATTTTTACAGGAATTTCTTGTCCAGAGTTTTGAAAACTTTTCCAGGGTCTTTTCGTTTATTTCATCTTTGTTTTTTAACTGCTCTATTGCAATGGAAACCGTTTCAAAATATTCAGCTGCGTATTCTGTCTGTGCTTTTGTTTTTATTACAAATAATTCGTTTTCTTTAAATCTGGAAAGTATAAGTGTTATCTGTTCAATGGTTGCATCTAAAAAAATAACCAGCTTTTCATGTTCAAAGAGCTTTGTAAAATCCAGGGTATTAAGTGCTGTATAAAAATGCTTAAAGCTTTTTTCTATAATGATTATTGTTGAATCTTTATATTTGCAGGCTTCAAGAGGAGCATAGCCTAAGCCCATTCCTACAAAAACGAAGGCTTTGTTTTCATTTTCATTGTATGAAGAAACTAAATTCTGTGCTTCCCTTAAAGGATTATATTTTGAGTGTAAATATAGATTATTCCATTTTGCTGTAGGAGAATTATCTTTTGCAGTTTCCAGAATAATCTCACTTGCAAATTCTTTTTCTGCTTTATCTATTAGATGAGGAAACCGCTTTTCAAATAATTCAATATTTTTATTCCAGATTGAGTTCAATTGTCATATTCTCTGTAATTGGAGTTCCAGGTTCAGGATTTTGAGAAACAACATAACCTTCGCCTTTTATTGAATATAGAATCTTATCGTCTAAGATTAACGGAAGTAAATCGCGTTTAGGCCTTCCGATAAAGTTTGGTACATAATCTTTTACTTCCAGAGGTTTATCCTGTGAAATAGAAATAAGGCCTGTGTGTTCTAAGCTTGCAGCACTGTCTCTTTCCATTCCAAGATAATCAATGATTTCGTTTGCAGCTTCAGCAATTACAGGAGCTACAATTCGGCCGGCATAGGTTTCACCCTTTGCTTTTTCAATTACAATGTAAAGGATAATCTGCGGGTTTTCTACAGGAAAGATTGCCATACAGTTTGAAAGGAAGTCTGTAGTGCTGTAACCTCCGTTTATTGTGTCTGCCATTTGGGCTGTTCCGGTTTTTACACCAATTGAAATATCACCTAAAGCGGCTTTTGAACCAGTTCCACTTTGTGCAGTAGTTTCCATGCAGCTTAAGATATATTTTGCAGTTGATGGCTTTAGTATTTGTTCCTGTGGTTCATCATTTTTAATTTGCCTTACAGTTCCGTCTTTGCTTTGTATTCTGTGAATTACGGTTAGAGGTACTTTTTTCCCCTGGTTTGCAATTATGCTTGCTGCCTGGACCATTTGAATTGCACTCACACCAAGTTCCTGTCCAATAGACATTGTCGGTTTACTGCGGGCAGACCAATATTTGTCAGTAGTTTTTTTAATGTTTCCTCTTGTTTCAGAAGAAAGCTCTATACCTGTTTTTTCACCAAAGCCAAAGCGGTGTAAATAGTCCAGAAATACATCTGTATCAATTCTTTCACTCATCTGGGCTAAAGCGTCATTACAGGAATATTTTAATGAAGTGCGGATGTTTAGCCAGCCGTGAGAACCTAAACAGGTGATTTTGATTGTTTCGCCAAGATTTGTAACTCTTTTATAAATTCCATCGCATAAAAAGGAATCGTTTTCAGCAACTGCTCCTGAATCTAAAAAGGCGGCTGTAGAAAAGATTTTAAATACGCTTCCGGGTTCATATGCTAAAACTACAGGGCGGTTTAAAGAGTTTTCCGGGGTTGCATTATAATACTCATTTAAATTTACAGACGGTAAACTGATGTAAGAAAGAATTTCTCCTGTTTTTGCCTGGCAGGCAATAAGCATGAGGTTTTCAGCTTTTGTAGAGTTCATTGCATTTTGTGCGATTTTTTCAAGTTTAGACTGAAGCGCTGCATCAATCGTTAAATAAATATTATCACCATAAACTGTATTAGGGCTTGCTTCTGTAACTTTAGGAGAAAGAATTTCATCCTGCGAGTATTCGATTCCGCTTAAACCTTTGCCATCATCACCCATGTAGCCAATGAGCTGGCTTGCAAGGGAGTTTTCAGGATATACACGGCCGGGAATTTTATCAAAGCGGCAGATAGCTGTGTATTTATTTTCAGATACGATTGTACTTAATTCTTCATACATATCTGTTGTTATTTTTTTTCTGATATAGATGAATGAAGCGTCTTTGTTATCATTTATTCTGTTTTCGATTTCCAGTGCTTCCATATCTAAAGCGTCACAAATTTGCTCTGAAAATTCCTTTGGGTTTTTAACTGCTTTTGGTGAAACTCCAAAGTGATAGAAATTTGTCTGAACTGCAAGCGGGCGTCCGTTTCTGTCTACAATTGAACCTCTTTCAACTGATTTTGTAACTGAAGTGATTTTTTTTTGCGGTCCAAAGAAAAGGATTGCGAATTTAATGTAAATATAACAAGCTAGAAGTACACACGGGATAATTATTATGAGAAATCTTTTTTTATTGATGCCTGCTCCCATTTGAATTATAACCTTTCAAAATAAAATTTGAAACAAAATGATGTGTGTGTAATTCACTTAAATCATTTATCCAATAAGATTAGATAAAATTATATTCTCTATTAAATGAAAATTCTAGTATAGTAATTTTAAAATAATAGTCCTGCTGAATTCACAGATTATCTGTCATACAGAATTTATTCCGAAGACATCAGCACTTTGCCCAAAATGTTTTTCTGTGGAACAAAGCCATATACCCTGGAATCTAAAGAATCCGTATAATTATCACCTATAGTAAAAACAGTGCCTTCTGGAACTGAATCGTAATCCTTTAATCTGTAAAACTGAGAGCGGGTCAGGGGATAACTTTTTTGATTTATAATAATTTCATAAGTTTCATTTCCGCACGCATTGTATCCTAAAGCCATGCCTTCTGTTGCAATGCATCGCTTAACAACGTATTTATCTTCGTACAAGTAAATTACAACATCATTTACGCTTGCCTTTTTCCATTGAAACAAAGTTGTTGAACCAAAAGGAATTACAAGTCCATAATTCAATTTATTTATAATAATAGGCCTGGAATTTTTTATTGCAGGTTCCATTGAATTGCCGTTAACAATCATCAAATCAAGGATAAAGAATTTAATTATTAAGGCTGTAAAAATACCGGTCAATAAATAAAGAATATAAGGTTTCTTCATATAATATGAATTTCATACTAATATGATTTTTGTTTTATGTCGATAATTGATATATGGAAGTAATTAATTATTCTGTATGTACAAATAGTTTTGGAAAAAGTTTTAAATTTAAGCTGTTTGCAGTTCGGGCTCACAATTTTAATTCAGAAAATGACTTTTCATTAAAGAGAGTATTTTTAGAAACCCGTGGAAGATTTTTTATTGCTGTAAAGAAAATTGTATCGTTAAGAAAGTATTTTTATTTAATTCCTTGCTGTGTCTTCTTAGCCTTTATTCCGTTCATAACAGTTAAAGTTAATAACATCAGTCAATTAAAAGCAAAGCCACTGAATATATCTTCATGCTTATCATCTGATTCTTTAGAGCAGACTATGAATGTTTATGCAGAGGCTTCATCAATCTTTGATATTGAAGGAAATATTTTGACAGAAGGCTCTTTGTCTTTACCTTCGACATTTATAGAAAATGTTACATTTAAAACTTATACTGTCAGAAAAGGGGATACAATAAGTTCAATCTGTAAGAAGTTTGGCCTTTCAAATATTTCGACAATAATCGCTGTAAATGATATAAAAAATGTCCGCTCAATTCCTGCAGGCAAGAAGCTCACAATTCCAAGCTGTGACGGCTTATTTCACACTGTAGCAAAAAATGAAAGCCTGTCTTCTATTGCGACAAAATATAATATAAGCGTAGAAAATTTAGTGGACTGCAATGATTTGTCATCAGAAACAATTTCTGCAGGTTTAAAATTATTTATTCCTGGAGCCCGCTTAAACTCAGATGTTTTAGAAAAAGCTATGGGCGAGTTGTTTATTTATCCGATAAAAACCGGCTGGCGAATTACTTCATATTTTGGTCACAGAAAAGATCCTTTCAGTGGAGTCGATTCAAATCACACCGGAGTAGATTTTGCCTGTCCTAAAGGAACACCGATTCAAGTTTCCAGAACAGGAACTATAAGCTACACTGGTTTCTCAAGAATTTATGGAAATTATGTTATAGTAAAACACTCTGACGGATATCAGACTTTGTATGCTCACATGAGTAAAATTATAGCTACCAAAGGTTCTAAAGTAACACAGGGAACAACTATAGGACTTGTAGGAAGCACAGGATATTCTACAGGAAACCATTTGCATTTTACTGTTTACAAAGACGGTAAACTTGTAAATCCTATGTCATTGTTAAAAAAATAATTGGAGTAATTTATGTTCATTAAAAAAAATAATCTGTTGAAATGTATTTTTCTTTTCTCTATAAATTTATCCTTATTTGCTACAGTAAAATTTGCAGATTTAGATTTAAATAATTCAAATCAACTTTTATTTACCTGTGAACATAAAATCCCCGGCCTTCCAGATTACAAAACTCTTTTCATTACAGAATTAAATGAAGACGGAAACATTCCTTCTCCAAAGATTTTAACCTGCTTTCCAGAATCAATGACTTTATTGCAGAATGGAACAATCCTTCAGTTACGAAACAGATACGGTACAGCGCAATATAATCTTTCCAACAGTTCCCTTAACTGGATTTCAGTTGCAAATAAAATTCCTACAGAATATACGCATAAATCTTTTTACCTGGAAAACTCAAATGGAACTTATGAATGCTATGTAAAGCAAACAAAAAATGCAGTAGGTTCTTTGGAATTAGTTAATACAAAAACTTTACAGACAATCGTTCTTAGCGAGAATAACCCGTATTGTTACGGAAAAATAAATGCTAAGTGGTCTCCGTCGGGAAAGACTTTAATCTATGAGAAAAATCAGGAACTGTATTTTATTACACCAGAAGCTGCTTTCAAAAATATACAGCTGAAAGAAGAATACAGACACATTGGAAAGGGTAATGTAAACAGTGTGTATTGGACTGAATCAAATGAATTAATTTACATTGATGGTGATGTAATTTATAGAATCCGCGAAAAAGAATTGTATACCCGCGGACTTTATTCAACCTTTGTCGGAAAGGGAGAATTAGTTGGACGACTTGCACAGAATTTCAATAACCTTCATGACCACTTCTGGTGTGACAATGATGTAAGCCAGTTTATAGTAATTACTGCTGAACATATTGTTACCTGCTATGAAATAAAAAAAGCAGGCTATGATTTTGCACAGATAAAATCAATTTCTTCTTTGTCTAAAATTAACGGTACAACACTGGACTTTCACTTATTCTGGAATGAAAAAAAAGAACCTGTTTTATGGATTGATTATTTAAGCTTTAATTCGAACACCAAGCAGTCAATTGTTTTAAAAGTTAATGATTCATTAAAAACAGTTCTTGAAGTTTCAAATACTTTAGATGCAAAACTTTCTCCAGATAAAAAGAATGTTGCTTTTGCTTCAGACAAAAATCTTTACGTTTATGATATTAATACCTGGAAAAGAGTTTCAAGATTTAGCGGTGAAAAAATTTATTCGTATTTATGGGCAAACCCTTATAGCATTTATATTGGTGACGAAGAAGCCGTCAGAGTATGGAATGTAGCAGACGGAAAAGAAAAATCTAATTCTAATGCTCAGGACTCTAATGGTAAAATTTTATTCTTGTCTCAGGCACAAAATTCACATTTTGATTCTAAGAGAATTGTCTGCAGATTAAAAAACGGAAAATCATTCTCATTTAAATCACAAACAAACACATGGACTGAAGCAAATAACATAAGCAGCAAATATGAATTAAATGAAAAGAATGCAAGCTACAGAGTGTTCTTAGACTCAACCCCAAATTCAAATTTTAAAAATGGAATTTATGTCCGCTCACTTTCAGGTTCAGTTTTAACTTATCCTGTCTGCAAAGAAACCCAGGACAAAATAAAAAATAAAAAACAGGTATCAATTATTTTTGATGCACTGGAATCAAAAGACGGCTTAAGCACAGTATTAAATATTTTGTCGGAGTTTAATATTCCTGCAACCTTCTTTATAAACGGCGAGTTCATAAGGCGTTATCCTAATGAAACAAAACAGATTGTTGCAAATAAAATCGAATGTGCTTCAATGTTTTATTCAAGTTCATCGCTTTTGAAAAATAATTTTGTAATTGATTCTGAATTTATAAAGCGCGGGCTTGCTAGAAATGAAGATGAGTTTTTTGCGCTTACAGGAAAGGAACTCTCTCTTATGTGGCACGCTCCATATTTTGATTGTAACCAGATGATGATTAACAGCAGTAAAGAAGCAGGCTACAAGTATGTGGATGTATGGCATAAAGTTACAGACAGAGTTTCTTTTGAATCAAGTTTCATTAATAACGAAGAATATTTAAGTTCTAAAGAGTTGATTGACAGAATAGTAGATAACATTTATGACGGAATGATTATCTGTGTTGACATAGGAAGTGTTCCCGGCTCTCGAAATGATTATTTATATGAGTCACTCGATTTATTGATTGGTGCAATTTTAGATTCAGAGGCAGAAATAGTTTCTGTAAGGGATTTGTTAGATTAAATCTGAATTAAAACTAAATGTGATTAAAACCTAAGCACCACAAGCTGAGTCTATAAAGCTTTTGAATAATCATGGAAGCTGGAGCGCAATCGTTTTGTGAAAGAAGCGGAACTGTATTTAATACTTTTCCATTTACAATATATAAAACGTTTCCAACTTTTTCACCTTCATTTATTTTGCCGAATATAAATTTTGGAGCAACAATTTTAACTTCAACCATTTCAGAAAGATTTTTCTTTTCATTTAATAAAATTTTTGGAACGGAAAAGCTTTCATTATAGGCTGCCCTTACCGAAATGTTTTTATTTGATGAAGCGAGAACAGGAAGCTTTAACCGCGTGAAATTATTTTTTTTGTAATCGACAAAATTTGAGAAAGCATACTCCATTAAGTTTGTGCCGTCTTTAATTCGGTAGTAATTTCCTTCTTTGGAATTATTTCCAGGGCCTTTCATTGTAACAGAAATAAATCTTCTTTCATCACGTTTTGCCGTGAGTGAAATATTATATCCGCTTTCATATATAAAGCCTGTTTTCAATCCGTCACAGCCTTCTAAAACGCCAAGCAGTTTATTTGTATTGTATTGAAGAATAGGATGTTCAGTTTCAGAAGTTTTATGCCAGTCAGCAAGATTTTCTTTCTTCGGATATTCAAGAATCTTTTGCGAATGAAATTCTTTTAATGTGAAGGGGAAGCATCTTATGTATTCTGTACAGAATTGAGCAAACTCTTTTGCGGTTGTAATGTTTTCTTCACTGTATCCTGAAGATTCTACAAAATGAGTGTTTTCTAATCCTAAGGATTTACAGACAGCATTCATTTTTTCAACAAAAGCTTCCATGCTTCCTGCAATATATTTTGCTACTGCAATTGAGGCATCGTTTCCAGAAGCAATTGAAAGTCCCAGTAATAATTCCCGTAGAGTTACTTTTTGTCCCTGGTTTAAGAACATAATCGAAGCGTCTTTCGGCAGGTTCTGGGCCCAGCTTTCTTCTGGCAGCGGAACAATATCATCCAGAGTAAATTTCCCTTTTTCTACTTCATCCAGAACAACATACATTTCTACAAGCTTAGTCATAGAAGCAGGAGGAATTTTTGTTTCACTATTTTTTTCGTATAGAATATTGCCTGTTGTGTAATCAACAAGAACTGCACTTTCTGCGCTTATATCTAAATCCGGATGTGCTACAGAATATGGAAGAGGGTGATTTATTTTTGTTTCTTCAGGGTATAATTGTTTTACAAGCAGATTAAAACTTTCTTCATTTGCACCTGGTTCATTTTCATAAATCTGCAAAGATCCGTTTTTAATTATGTATGCATTATTTATCGTAAATATTATAAAAAGCAAAGCAAGGAGAGCAATAATAATTGAAGAAACATAAAGTGAAATATAATTCTTCAAATACTGCTTAAAGGATAATTTATTTTTGTCTCCAGAATCGAATGAATTTGTTTCATCAGAATATGTGAATACTTCCATTTTATATTTTCCGTTTAGATTCTTGCGTTTGTATTCTGTAAATATAAATCCGCTAAGGTAAGGGCAGTCATTGCTTCGACAACGGGAACAATTCTTGGACATAAACAGATGTCGTGTCTTCCCTGAATTGCAAAAGTTTTATTTGAATACCCATTATCATTTTTTTCAACAGACTTTTGTTCCATGTAAATGCTAGGAACTGGTTTTACGGCGGCCCTGAAAATTATTTTTTCTCCAGTTGTAATACCTCCCAGAATTCCGCCTGCATTATTTGATTCAAAGTAAATATTTCCTTCTTCATTAACTCTCATTGGATCATTGTTTTCTTTACCGTTGGATTTTGAAACACTAAAGCCTGTTCCGAATTCAATGCCCTTAATTGCACCTATGCTCATTACAGCCATAGAAAGAAGGGCATCTGCTTTGTTAAATACCGGTTCTCCTAAGCCTTTAGGACAGTTTTCTACAACACATTCAACAATTCCACCGCAGCTGTTTCCGATTTTTTTGTATTCTTCAATTTTAGAAAGCATTTTTTGTGCTGCATTTGTATCTGGAGCTTTCATAAAGTTTTTTTCTATTTGAGAAAAATCATATTCTTCTACTTCTATTCCGCACGCTTCCTTTGTGTATGCTGTAATTGTAATTCCTTTTGTTTTCAAAAATTCTTTTGCAATACTTCCGGCAGCAACTCTTGCACAGGTTTCCCTTCCGCTTGAACGGCCGCCACCCCTGTAATCCCTGAAACCAAATTTTTCATCGTAAGAGAAATCAGCATGACCTGGCCTGTATACATTTTTTATATTGTCATAATCTGCAGAATGTTGATTTTGATTTTCTATTAAAAGTGCAATTGGTGTTCCTGTAGTTTTATTTTCAAATATTCCACTTAAAATTTTTACTTCATCACTTTCATTTCTGTTTGTGCTTGTCGGGTTATTTTGTGGTTTTCTTTTGTTTAATTCAGTCTGAATGATTTCTTTTGTAATTGTAAGGCCTGAAGGACAGCCGTCTACTACACAGCCTAATGCAACTCCATGACTTTCTCCAAAAGTTGTTACTCTAAAAATTTGTCCGAATGAACTACCACCCATTTTAAACCCCTTAAAATTTTCTGTGACAAATTTATCATATTTTATTTTTCACCGCAATGTGGCGAATCATAATGTTGAGATTCAATTATTTTTTTCAGCCTTTATTTTTTAGAAGCAGTCATAAATTTTTCTATGAAATTTTCTTTAGGCATTGGCCTTCCAAAATAAAATCCCTGTAATCTTTTACATCCAATAGATTTTAAGAATTTGCAGGCATCCTCAGTTTCTACACCTTCGGAAAGAGTTGTCATTCCAATTTTGTTTGCAAGTTCAACTATGCTGGAAATGATTGGTTGTGATTTTGTATTACTTGAAAAATTAGATAAAAACTGCATATCAATTTTCATAACATCAAAGTTAAAATCTTTTAATACATTTAGCCCTGAATAGCCTGAACCAAAATCATCAAGCCATAAAGAATAACCCTGAGAATGAAATGCATTTATTGCCTGCTGAATATTTTTATTACTTGTTGTTAGAGCACTTTCTGTAATTTCAACATGAATAAATTCTTTGGGTATATTATACATTGACCTGTGTTCATCAAGAAGCTTTACAGGATCGCAAAGGTCAAAATCTAAGCGTGAAAAATTTAATGAAACCGGAACAGGATTAATACCTTTATTTTTAAGTTCATT
>JAEEGL010731929.1_pt1 | contig 18811 bp, 14 predicted proteins | sample 9134231 | NCBI WGS metagenome assembly JAEEGL01 (sample SAMN16246548, study PRJNA631951) | gut metagenome | biome: gut microbiome; feature: rumen; material: fiber-attached | host: Bos | place: Iran: Karaj | collected 2018-10 | reverse complement strand
ATTTTAGCATAAAAAAAATCCTTTTTAAAGGATAATTTTAATAATTTGGGGCGCATGACAAGATTCGAACTTGCGAATGACGGAGCCACAATCCGCTGTGTTAGGCCTCTTCACCACATGCGCCATTTAATTACGCAAGTATTATTATACATATTTTTTTATGTTTGTAAAGGTATAGTGTTGAAAAAAAATATAAAAAATTATACAATAGTTTTGTTATTTCATATTGAAAGGATTTATTATATATGAAAATTTTAATTAGAATAGTTTTTATAGCGTTTGGCGCAGTATTTGCATTTTTAGTTTATTACTTAAATTACAATACAGGTATATCAAATAATACTAGAGATCAAATCATTAGTGCTGCACAAAAGGCAAATGAGGAGAATGATCCTGAAATCTTAATGAAGACAATGTGTATGTATGAAATTCCATATCAAAAGACTTCATACTTAGATGCGACTGCTGATTATAAGGATCCTCAAATTACATCAGAGAAGAAAGTACAAATATCAGTATTTGGTACAGTGAATCAAGTAATCTTCTATCAAGAGAATAATCAAGATAAGGCTTTTGCGTATGCTGACTGGTGTTATTATATGCTTGTTAGAAATATAACAACAATTGGTTTTAAAAATATTCCAGTACAAGGCGAAACTGATAAATATGAAAATCAAACATCAATTAAATTCAATTTTGCTGGTGGATATGAATCATACAATTATAAATTAAATTATACTAAGACAGTTAATGCTGATGATAAGGTAACTACAACACCTGCTGATAATTATATTTCTGCATTATATGGTTCAAGAACTTATGCAACATCATATAGTGATTCAGCTCTTGGCCAATCAGCATTCATGCTAATTCCTATTCCTCAATCATTAATCGATGGAATGAAGAAGGAAAGAGCAGGAGAAAATGTTGACTATAATACAATTGATATAGTTTCATTCAATTTATATGATAATCAAGGTAATAAGTTATTTAACCAAGATCAAGCATTTGAGTTTGATTTTTCAGAACAATTCTTTAACAATACTGATTTAGTTAAGTTTAAGGATTCTTACAAATTATATGCTGATTATAGAAATGGTTTAGATAAGACTATCACTCAAGCTCAATATGATGAAGCTGTTAAATATTTAAATGAGTTCAAAATTACTAATGTAGATCCAAATGCAACTACATTCTCTGCAGGTCATTCAAAGGATGTTATTTATACATCAGGATTAATTTGGCAATCAATTGGTATTACAGCAATCTTCGTATTAGTAATGGTTGTTGTATACTTCCTAATCTTTAAGTTCAAGTGGATTAAGAGCTTAGTATTTAGAGATAGAAGCGGTAAGAATAGATATGTTCCAAATGTACCTAAGGGTGCTGGATCTGGAGCTGGTAATAAGAAGGATTCAGAAAGCTATCGTCAAGGTAATCAAACAAGAAAGAATAATAATTATCAAGCTAAGAGAAATAGTAAGGTAGCTGTATTACCAGTTGCTGATGATACAAAAGAGCTTGAAATTAAGGATTTAACTGAAGAAGACGAAAAGGAATTATTTGGTAATAAGGAAGTAAAGGAAGAGGCAAAGCCTGTAGCTGAAGAAGCTAAGGAAGAAGCTCCAGTTACTCTAGAAACAACTACTGAGGAAGCTCCTGAAGCTCAACCTGAGGTTGAAACACCAACTGAAGAAACTAAAGTAGAATCACCTGAAGCTGAAGCTAAAGACGTTGAATAAAACCAAGAATAAAATAATTTAAGCTGGCTAGTTTTGGCCAGCTTTTTATTATATAATTAAATAAAGAAAAAAACTGTTGACAAGTAGAATTAAATTGCATACAATATAATTGTAAACAACAAAAGAAAAGAGGTCATGTATTATGAAACAAATCAATGGTAATGAATTCAAGAACTTAACTGGTTATTATTTAGTAGACTTTAACGCTACATGGTGTGGTCCATGTAGAGCACTTCATCCTGTATTAGAAGAATTAGAGGGTGAATCAACAATTCCTTTCTATGGAGTTGACGTAGATGATGAAGGCGAACTTGCAGAAAGCTTAGGTATTCAATCTATTCCTTGTATCATCATTTTCAAGGATGGACAAGAAGTATCTCGTTCAATCGGCTATAAGGGAAAGCCTTTATTAAAGGATTTCATCAATAATTCAATCAACTAATGAAAAAATGACGATTTTAAATCGTCATTTATTTTTTTTAATGATATCAATTAATATATTAAGTCCTTCAATTATTTTATCGTTTGTTATTGATGTATAGCCGATAATTAATTGATTAGGGCTTTTTTTATTTATGTCATATTTATTCATTAAATCAATTTCAACTCGCATATCCTTTAAATCACTTATAAATTTATCCTCATTACTAATATCTATTTTAGCTATTATTGAAAGATAATTAAGATCTGGATTACATTTAATATTATTTTTATTTAAATAATCTATAATGATATTTCTTTTTTCTAAATATTCCTTTTTTCTTTTGTTAATATGCTTTACATAAAATCCCTTATTAATAAAATCTCTTACTATTATTTGTTCTAGAGTAGGAACATTATTTGAATAGCCACTATAGTGTGTGTCGTATAATGATTTTAAATGATATGGAAGAATAAAATATGATAGTCTTAATCCTGGGTATAAAGTTTCAGAGAAGGTAGAGAAGAATATTACTCTTTTACTATCTAGATTAAATAGTGGAGATTTTGGTGAATCCTTTATTCTAAATTCTGCATCAAAATCATCCTCAATTAAATATGAATCAGTATCATTAATGAATTTAATTAATTCCTTTTTTCTTGAAATAGACATTTTTATTCCAGTAGGGAACTGATTGAAAGGAGTAGAATAAATAATTGTTCTATTACTTGGAATAATTATTCCTTCATCATCTAAATCCTGATAATTAACCTTCATGCCTAGATTAGATGCTATCTTAGCTAATCTATGATAGCCTGGGTTTTCTAATGTGATATTATCAATATCAAGTATTCTAAATATATTTCTTAATGATTCTATACCATTTGTAATATATATTTGATCAGGAGAGGCATTTATACCTCTATTTATCTTTAAATGGTTCGATATAGCAACTCTTAGGTTATAATCACCCTGAAATGGTGTTTTATTTAAGTATTCATCACTATATAAAATCTCTTTAATTATCTTTTTATAATTATCATTATCAAATTTATGAACATTTTTAGTTGTGAAGTCATAAAGAGGAAGAATAACATCATCTTTCTTATATTTAACCTCAGGTGCTTTTAAATCAAGCTTTATTTGATCAGATACATAATATCCTTTTTTAGATACAGTATAAATGTAACCCTCATCAATTAATAAATTATAAGCATTTATTACTGTGTTAAGGCTTGTATTTAAATTAATCGCAAGCTCTCTTTTTGATGGAATCTTTTCATTTGGAAGGTAGATTCCATCATTTATTTTTTTAGAAATATCCTCATATATTTCAATATATTTAGGCTTATCCTTCATGGTATCATCACACCCCTAAAAAATACCATAGTTTATGGTACCAGATATTTAAATTATAAACCTTAAAATAGACATTATCAATGTTGAAATGAAAAACTATAAATGTTAAAATTAAATTAGTATATTTTTTGACTTTAGGGAGTAATTTTATGGGTAAGACATCAGCAACTATTAAACTAATTCAAGTTTTATCTTCAAGATCAGATTATGTTAAAACAGGAGACCTTGCAGAGCTTATTGGAACTAATCCAAGAAACATAAAAGAGTATATTAAGGAAATAGAAGAATGTGGATATGTAATTGATTCACAAAATGGCTTGTATGGTGGATATAAGCTTAAAAATTCTACATTAATGCCAACCTTAAACCTATCTAAGGATGAGAAAAATGAAATATCATCATTATTATCATATCTAAAGGATAATGATTATGAAAAATATGATGAAATATCTAATATTTTAGGTAAAATTACAGCTAATAATGAAATAGAAAGCCCAACACCACTTGATATGATTGATAGATTCCCACTATCAATGTCTAAAAGTGAGCTTCAAAAAAGATATACAATTTTAGCTGATGGAATTGAAAATCAATTAAAGGTAATTATTAAATATAGAAGTATAAAGGATATAGAAAAGGAACATACAATTCATCCATATAAATTATTTAGCTATAATGGTTCATTCTTTATTTTAGCCTTTAATGAAACTATAGATGATTTTTGTTATTTTAAATTAAATAGAATTGAAAGTATTTTACCTACTAGATACCATTTCACTTTGGTTAAATCATTTGATGTAAATGACTATTTAGATGAATATGGCATGAAGAAAAATGGCGATTACTATCATGTTGTATTAGAATTTAAGGATGTTAATGTTGCGATAAAAGAAAGAGTATATGGCAAGAATCAAAAGATTACTGATTTAGGTGATAATAAAATAAGATTTGAATGCGATATGCAAAATAAGGATATGATATTATCATTTGTATTATCTTTTGGTAGTCACGCAAAGATAATAGAACCAGAATGGTTAAAGGAAAATATAACAAATACTATTACAGAGATGATTGATAATTATGAATAATATAAAAAATGTATTTATTGATTTTAATGGCACAGTCTTAGATGATGTTGATCTATGCTTAGAGCTATTAAATAAATTATTAAAAAGTCAAAATAAAGCTTCAGTTGATATTAATACCTATAGAAATATCTTTGGATTTCCGATTGTAGATTATTATAAGGCAGCTGGTCTTGATTTTAATATTGAATCATTTGATAGTATGGCAGTTAAATTTATTGATGAATATCAGCCAAGATCATTTATGCAAAATATAAATCCAGGAATAAAGGAATTCATTTCTTATTTAAAGAAAAATAACATTAATGTAATTTTGTTTTCTGCAAGCAAATATGAAAACCTAATGGAACAACTAAGAATGCTTAAAATAGATGATTTATTTGATGATGTTATTGGAATATCTAATATTCATGCAAGATCTAAGCTTGAGGTATTTATTGAGTATTTAGATAAGAATAACATTGATAAGGATAAATCTATATTAATTGGAGATACTATTCATGATTTTGAATGTGCAAGCTATGCACATATTAAACCAATATTAGTCACAACAGGACACCAATCTAGAAAAAGATTAGAAGATTGTGGCTGTCTTGTTATAGATAATATTTTAGAGCTTAAGGATGGTGGCATCATATGATAGTAATAAAAGAGGATTTTAAGGATTTTAAAACTGGTGAATTCCCATATGATAAGATGCATACAGCCTTAGGCGAATACCATCATTTTAAGAATCCAGGATATTCTGGAAACTTTTATGATACAGTATCCCTGCATCAGTGGAGAAGCTTAGATGGGAGCTGGATGGTTACAGAAGAAGATGGCACTCATTTTATGGAACAAAATCGAGGAGATAACACAAAAGGTGCTTTTTTAGATACATATCCACTTTTAACTCATAAATGTAAGCTTTATAGCTTTTATACTATTGAATATGACTATAGACCATTTGAGGTATTAGGCTATGGTGGAGTTGCGTTTAATTATTTAACGGCTCGTGAATATTCGTTCTTTGGAATGAAAGATAATAAAATTGCAATATTTAATAGATTTCAAAATGAATTTGAGGAAATTGCATCTAAGGAATATATCATTGATTCAATTAATACATATCATGTAAAAATTGAAATAAAAGAAAAATCTATTAAGGTTTATATCAATGATAAATTAGAGTTAGATGGTAATTTCAATTTAAAGTTTGGAAGAAGAATTGCCCTTATTTCTAAATCACAGGCAAGATTTTCTAATCTTTTAGTTTCTATGACTGACTCTGATTATAAGAGCCATATAGAAGCCTTAAAGAAGGAAGAAGAAAGACTTATATTAAAACAAGATAAATATTCTAAATTAGAATTAATTAAAAAGCTTGATTTAAAGAATTTTGGTACAGGACGTCAAATAAGAATCGCAAGATATAATAATATGACATATATATTATTCATCCAACATCAAAAAAGATATATTAGAGATTCATTTGCCCATATATCATCTATGACATTAATAGATATTAATGGAAATATTATTTGGCAATATGGAGAGCCTAATAATTCATTTGATAATACTTGTATAAGTGCAGATTTACCAGTACAGATTGCAGATATTAATAATGATGGTAAATTAGAATTAATTTATGCTGTTAATCAAGAAGTAAGAATATCTGACTTTTTAACTAATAAATTAATTAAAAGTATTCCAACACCAATAATTTATAATGATCCTAATGTTAAAAATGAACCGTTTTATCGTCTTAATGTAGATGCAATAAGAGTACTTGATTTTGAAGGCTTAGGATATAAGGGTGACTTTATTATTAAGGATAGATATCAAAATGTATGGGGATACAACAAAACTCTTGAAAATGTGTGGAGATATCATAATAAAAATACAGGACATTTCCCTTATGTTTTAGATATTAATAATGATAATAAGGATGAGCTTTTAATTGGTTATGATTTAGTATCATCAGAAGGAAAAATATTATGGTCACTACCATTTGATTCAGATCATACAGATGAGATAATTTATGCTAAATTACATAAGGATTTAGATTATAAGTTTATTCTAGCTTCTGGTAATGAGGGAATGAATATCATTAATAAGGACGGAACTATATTTAAGCATAATGAGGTAGGTCATGCTCAAAGAGTATCTGTTGCGAAATATGATTTAAATATGGAAGGCCTTCAGATAATGTCTACATCCTTCTGGGGGAGTGACTCAATAATTGAAATATTTGATTATAAGGGTAATAGATTAAAATCAATTGAAAATGGTGAAAATGGAAATATAATTACACCAGTTATGTATGATGGTATAAATACTTTAGCAATATCTAATGCAGGAGAAAATGGAGGTCTATTAGACTCAAACTTAGACATAGTTGTAAAGTTTCCAAATGATGGACATCCTAGTCTTTCTACAGAAGCATATGATATTGATGATGATGGCATAGATGAGATTTTATGCTGGGATCAAAAAAGTATGTGGATTTATAAGTCTTCTAAGTTTACTAAGCCTAAAAAGAATTATATTAAATACCCTGATTCAGGTTTTTCAAATTATCGTGGAGAATATCTAATTTCTACTGATGATTTATCTTGAAAATAGGTATTTATTAGTTTATAATATTTAAGGAATTTTTCCTTATAGGAGGCAGTATTTTGAAAAAGTTTAAGAGAATAATTGTTTGTGTAATATCACTATTTTTCCTATCAGTGATTTTAACAAGCTGTGGTGAATATAATTTTTATAATGATTTCCATGGAGCAGGAGCTGAAATTGAATCAAAAAATTCATTTAAAGCATTAACTTTAGATGAAATAACAGCTAAGAGAAATCAAAACGAAGAATTCGTATTATTCATTGGTTCATCAAGTGATTCTAAGTGTGTAACAAGAGTTACTGAAATCCAAGAAGAATTAACTGATATCAAGTATGAAGGCGTAGTATATTTCTTCTCGACAAAGGACTATACAACAGCTACAAAGAGAACAGAGCTTCAAGATAAGCTAAACATTAAATCAACTACTTCATCAGATTATGGTATGATTGCAGTTGGCTATCATGGAAGAAGCGTTGAATTTGATACATCTGATATATCAAATTTCAATTTAGACAAGTTCAAGGTTGGAAGTTCAAAGAAGCTTTCATTCGTAGCAATAGCTGATTACGTTGTTCTATATTGTCCACAAGAAAACTAGAAAAGGGTATAACCCTTTTTTATTTTATAAAAAAAGTGTGTGTTTGAGGCTCGAAAACACTTGTTTATTTAATAAAATCATAATATAATATTGTCATATTTGTTTTTTGGAGGTAATAGTATGTTTCACAGTACTAGAGGAAATGAATTAGTTTCATCACCTGAGGCTATTTTAAATGGTCTTGCAAAGGATGGTGGATTATATGTTATAGATGAGATGCCAAAGATTAATTATCGTGATTTTTTAAACGATGATTATCAAACAATGGCATCAAAGATTTTAAATGCATTCTTCCCAGAATTTACATATCAAGAAATTAAAAATGAGATTGATAATGCATATAAGACATTTGATATTAAAGAAGTAGTAAATCTTCATAAGGCATCTAATGCTTATTTCTTAGAATTATTCCATGGACCAACTTTAGCATTCAAGGATTTAGCTTTAGTTGTTTTACCTAGATTAATGAAATTATCTAAGGAAAAGATGGGTGTAAAAAAGAATATTACAATTTTAACTGCAACATCAGGTGATACTGGTGGCGCTGCATTAAATGGATTTAGAAATATTCCAGGTATTTCAATTGTAGTATTATATCCAAATGGAGGTATCTCTCCTGTTCAAGAAGCACAAATGTGCTCATTTAGAAGTGATAATGCTAAGGTTTTAGCAATCAATGGTAATTTTGATGATTGCCAAAGCTTTGTTAAGGAATTCTTTGCTAATAATAAGGATTTATCTTTATCAAGTGCAAACTCAATTAATATTGCTAGATTAGCACCACAAATTGTTTATTATTTCTATAGCTATATTGATTTAGTTAGAAAGAACGAAATCAAGGATGGCGATAAAATTACATTCTGTGTACCAACAGGTAACTTTGGTAATATCCTTGCAGGCTTATTTGCTAAGATGCTAGGACTTCCTATTAAGAATTTAATTTGTGCATCAAACAAGAATAATGTATTAACTGAATTCTTTGATAAGGGTACATATAATAAGAATAGAGAATTCTTTAGAACAAATTCTCCATCAATGGATATTCTAATTTCATCTAACCTTGAAAGATTCTTATATTACGCATCAAATTGTGATACTAATAAGGTTTCAAGCTTAATGAATAGCTTAAAATCAACTGGTAAGTATGATTTTAAGAATCCATATGATTATTTCTATGCTTATTCAACAGATGAAGAAAAAACTTTAGATGTAATTAAGAAGGTATATGAGGATTATAATTATTTAATTGATCCACATACAGCTTGTAGCTATAACGCATATTTAGAATATGCAAAAACAACAAAGAATGATGAAAAGGTTGTAGTTGTATCAACTGCATCTCCTTTCAAATTCCCTCAATCTGTATTAAGTGCATTTAATGTATCTGCAAATGAATCACTTGATAGTGTTAAATTATTATCTGATAAGTTTAATATTGCTATACCAAGCGTATTAAATTATCCAGAGGTAGTAAGAGAAGTTGTAGATTTAGATAAAGCAGAAGGCTATGTAAAGGGTATTGTAAAATGTTTCGAATCAAAGTAAACGCAACAAGTGCCAATCTATCAGTAGGATTTGATGTACTTGGTTTAGCACTTGATATTTCTAATGAATTTACATTTGAATATGCATCTGAATTTAAATTCAAGGGCTTTGAAAAAAAGTATCAAACAGTTGATAATAACTTAGTATATGATTCATATATTAAGGTATTTGAAAAGCTAAATAAAAAGCCTATTCCAGTTGAAATTGGCTTTAAGGGTGATGTTCCTGTTTCAAGAGGCTTAGGCTCATCTTCAACTTTAATAGTTGCTGGTGTGTTTGGAGCAAATAAAATCTTAGGTGATGTTCTATCAAAGGATGAGCTATTTGAGATTTGTGCTGAAATAGAAGGACATCCTGATAATGTCGCACCTGCAATTTATGGATCTATGGTTGCAAGCTTTAAATATGAGGGTAAATTTATTCCAAATATTTATCCTGTATCTAAGGATTTAAAGTTTATGGTAATAATTCCACCCTTTAAATTATCAACTGCGAAGGCAAGAGAAGTATTACCTAAATCTTTATCTATTTCTGATACTGTTTCAAACCTATCAAGAATAGTTAATCTTCCAAGAGCCTTTGAAACTGGTGACGTTGCTATGCTTAAGAAATTATTCTTAGATAAGATACATGAGCCATATAGAGGAACTCTAATTGAGGGTTATGATAGATTAAGAGAAATTTGTAAGGATTTAGATTGTGCATGTGCTATATCTGGATCTGGATCAACAATGATTGTTATTTCTAAGGATTATTCTAATTTAGATAAATTTAAGGAATTAGGATATGAAATTAGAAAGGTTAGTGTTGGTTCTGGAATCGAAATCTGGGAGGAATAGAATATGTCATCTGATGAATATTTTGTAATACATAAAAAAGTCTTACCTGAATACTTTGAAAAAGTAATAATGATTAAGGATTTAATTTCTACAGGATTAAATGTAAGTGATGCTTGTAAGGAAATTGGACTTTCTCGTTCAACATTCTATAAGTATCGTGATTTCGTTAATCGTCCATCTACTAAGGTTGGAAAAAGAATCATTATTTCATTAAAGCTATTTGATGAACCAGGCTCACTTTCTAATATCTTAAATGATATCGCATCTAGAAATTGTAATATCCTTGCGATTAATCAAGAAGAGCCAATTCATAATGTAGCTTATGTAACATTAACTGTATCTATTAATGATATGCAAATTTCAATTCAAGATTTTATTAGTGAATTAAAGGACAAAAAGAATTTAATTGATGCTAATTTACTCGCAGTTGAATAATCAATGTTTACATTGATTTTCAATTTTGGTATAATTGAAATGATTTAGGAGGATAACCCATGAGCGTTTTTGAAGAAGTAAAAAAGATTATTTTAAATGAAATTAATTGTGATGCTGCTAAGGTTACAATGGAAGCTAAGCTAAAGGATGATTTAGGAGCTGATTCTATTGATGCAGTTCAAATTGTAATGGAGATTGAAGATAAGTACGGAATTACAATTGATGAAGATAAAGCAGAAACAATGGTAACTGTTGGAGATGTAGTTAAATACATCGAAGAAAACAAGTAATTGATTTAAGGGCTCCGTAGCCCTTAATTTTTTTCGGGATTGGAGGTGTTTTATATGAATTATGATGAGCTTTATAAATCATGGCAGGAGAGTAATTTATTCTCTCTTGATAGAGATAGATTAAAAAAGAAGAAATATGTATATTCATCAATTCCATACGCAAACACCTACGGATTCCAAACAGGAAGAATTAGACCAATTCTTGCTGGAGATTTAATGTCTCGTTATTTAAGAATGCAAAATTATAATGTATTATATCCCCTTGGATTTAATACACTATGTAATTCTTCATTCCTAGAAGCAAGAAAAATGAAGAATAAGCTTGATGATACAATTACTAACTACTTTAAGGGTCAAATGCTAAAGCTTGGTGTTGGTATTGATGAAGGCAAGCTTATGGATATGAGACATGATGAATATCTATCTAACTTACAAGAATCATTTATTGAATTCTATGAAAATGGCTTTATTGAATATAAAACAGTAAATGTCTATAAGGAGAATAACAAAATATATGATTCTCATTTTAGAAAAAGTGATGATTTAGTACCTCAAAAAGCCTTTGTATTAAAGCTTGATAAGGTAATAGATAATATCATTTCTGATATCTTAAATTTAAATATCGATATAACTATAAAAAAAGAATTAATATCATTCTTTGAGCCAAAGGATTTACTTGAATTAAAGTTTATGTCATCGACAGGATATGAGCTTCCGATAATGATGGAAAATCCAGAATTATTAGGTGGAATTTCCTTTGTGTTCTTAAATCCAGATTTAATGGATGTAGAAAAATTTATTGATAAGAATGAAATTAGTGATATTAATTTAGCATTAAATGATGATATTTTATATCAATATACAGGAAATACCTTAAAGAATCCTCTAACTGGACTTGATATACCTATCTTTATTTCAAAAATATACAATAAGGATATTTATTTAGGTATACCAGGCTTTGATAATGAGGATAGAGCATTTAGTGAATCTGAAGGCTTTGAGGTAATAGAAATATTAGATGAGAATAAAAAGCTAATCAATTCTGATTTCTTAAATGGCTTAGAATTAAAGGAAGCTAATCAAAGAATAATTGATACGTTCTTAGAATATGGTATTGCTAGAACTAAAACATTCTATGAGCATGATGAGGTATTATTATCTCAACTAGATAATTTTGGTGCCTTATTCCCATTCTTAGATGATAGAGGAAAGCTATATTCAATTAAGAATTTCCTACCATTTAAATTCTCACAACAATTTAGACCAATACTTGATCCTGATATTGATGTTCCAGGTGTACCTATTCCTGGATCTATGAATTCACTATTTAGTGTAGGTATGGCTCCATTCATTGGAATTATGTATGATGAGGTTCAGGATAATGAACCAATATTTTCTGAAGTCGTTGATGATGAATTTAATACGTTTTTTCCAATAGAAGAATTATCAGTTGATTCTGATAATATTTATCAAGAGCTATTTATGCCTATTGCTATACATAATATTATTAAGCTTAAGATGAATATTCCACCACTATTTAAGAGTGTGAAGGTATATTCAAGAACACTAGATATAAAAAGAAATGAAATAGTAAAGAGTAATGTAAATCTAATTGATTTCGATTCAATATTAGAAACTATTTCACCTGATGCGATAAGAATATCTGCGTTATACGAAAAAAGCTCAGATGAATATATTTTTGATAAATATCAAATCGAAGATTTAAATAAGATGATTATTAGTCTTTATGAATTTTTAAATAATAGTGAGGATATAGAAAATAATCCTCTAATAAATAATTTTACTAATAAGGCTATGAAGCTACTTGATGAAAACAAGATAGAAGAATATGTTAAATTAGTCGTATCATTTATTAATGAAACCTTATTTACATTAAAATTAAATGAGGATGATATTTTAACATTCCTAAGAGTAATTCATCCTCTAATGCCTTTTATTTCAGAGGATTTATATAATGAAATTTACAACCGTAAATATTCAATTTTGACCCTAGGCTGGCCATATTAAAATTATTTATGATAGCATTTAAATTATAATAATAATTTATAATATGTAATGAGTATTTTTTTGTGCTTATTATTTGTTATAATTGTATTAAATCCAAGGAGTACTTTATGATTAGAAGATTTATGGATGTCGTAATCCACCCTTCAAAAATTGGATATTATCATAAGAATAATGTAATAATTCCTGTTCTTTATTTATTAGCATTCATGAGTGCTATTTTAGGTATTATTGCAGGTCTTACCTATACAAGTACTTATTTCACTACTAATACTGGTGATAATATTGTTGATGGTATGATGAAATCAACTAAGACTCCTGAGATTACTTATAATGAATATAAGATGGAAGGTACAGTTTATACTATTACATTATCTGATTATCACGCATCTTACTTAGAGGAGAATTATAATCCAAATAAATATTCTTCAATTATTAATATGAATTTTAAGGCAGAAGAATGTGATGTTTATTTTGGCACATCTAAGGTTAAGACAATAAAGTATAGTGATTTAAAGGAAAACTATACATTTGATATGAGAAATATAAAAGGATCTAATTCAACTGATAGAAAAGATTATGTAAGCTTTATGAATTCATTTTTCTATGAAATTGAATTAGATTATAAAACTGATGTATACTTATCATTTCTTCAAAGAATATTGTTTTACTTTGCAATAAGTATCGCTGCAGCATTTGTATTCTCATATTTTGCAAATGGAGAGCTACCACTTTCAAAAAGAATCGTTTTAGTTTTGTATGATATGGTTTCATATTTTATTGTGATGTTCTTCTCTATTGCATTTAATATTTCAATACTACAATATGTGGCAATAGCAGTTCCAGTATTATATTCAGAGTTAACATTTAGACATATTAGAAAAAAAGGGAGCAGTAACTAATGAGTTTAAGGGAGAAAATTGAAGAACTTGATTTTTTATCGCCTGAAGCGACTTTAAAAAATGTAAGTGCTAAATTAAACATCACAACTAAATCTTTAAATGTTAATTATAAGCTTTCTAATGTTATTCCACTTGAAAAGTATTATCTGCTTAAAGAGAATACAAATGGAATATTAAATGAATTAAGATTAAATGATATCAATATTGATATTGATTACGAGGATAATACTTTAAATGATAGCCTAGCAATAGGCTATTTAAATCAGATTTTAAAGGAATTGTCACTTAATTCGCCACATTATAGAGCTATTAATCCAAATAATATAGTTGTTGATAAAAATGAAATATCATTTAGAGTCCAAAAGGATGCGATTGGACTTGAAAATCTACTTGATGGTGTTAAAAAAGAATTCTTAAAGTTTGGTTTAAATATTGAAGCTAAGCTAATTAAGGATGATTCTATTTCAATTAATGATGAAATAAATCAATTAAATAGTGAAATAGAAAAGCATCTTGAAGAAGAAAAAAGAATAGCTCATGAGGCTATAAAATTTAATAAAGAAATGGCTAACGAGAAAAAGACTTATAGAAATGAAAAGCCAAAGAATAAAACAAGTATAAAAAACATTCCTCTAACATACGAGGATATTGTTACATATCAAAACACAATCGGTCCAACATATTTTATGATTGAAGGATATGTTGTTGATATTAAGTATAAGGAATTAAAAACAGGTAAGGTTATTGCCTATGTTTCAGTTACTGATGAAACTGATACTATTTTAGTTAAGAAATTTCTATCAAGTGATGTTGAAAAGAAATCTTTCCCTGAAAATGTGAAAGTTAATACTGAGGTTAGAGTAACTGGTATTGTTGAATATGATACTTATGAAAGAACTATCCTATTTAATAAGACAGTAGATATTCAAGTGTTAGGTGAGCATAAGGAAAAGAAGCCAAACGATGAAGCAATTGAAAAGAGAATAGAGCTTCATGTACATACTAAGATGAGTGCACTTGATGGTTTAACTGAAGCAACAGATTATTTAAAGTGTGCACTTGATTGGGGATGGCAAGGTATTGCCATAACTGATAATGATGGATGCTATGCAATTCCAGATATCGATATTTACCTTCATAGTAAGGGAATAGCTGATTTTAAGCCAATCTATGGTAGTGATTTACTTTTAGTTGATGATGATAGCTATTTCATTACATTTAATAGTGATGGTGCTGATATCGATTTAAGAGAAGCAAGCTATGTAGTATTCGACTTAGAAGCTACAGGTTTATCTCAGGAATACGATAGAATTATTGAAATATCTGCCCATAAGGTTCATAGAGGAGCCGTAGTTGAGGAATATGAAACATTAGTTAACCCTAATATGAAAATTCCTGAGGTAGTAGTAGGCTTAACATCTATTACTGATGAGGATGTAAAGGATGCACCTACAATCGCTGAGGCTTTACCTAAATTCTTAGAATTTGCAAAAGGCTCAATACTTGTTGCCCACAATGCTAAATACGACGTTGGTATGGTATTAGCAAGTGCAAAAAGATTAGGTATTGAGGTTGGAGATATTCCGGTTATTGACTCACTAGGTCTATTTAAGGCACTTCACATTGATGATGTTAAAACATATGGTCTAAAATCATTATCTAAATTCTATAAGGTTAAGCAAGAGCATCACCATAGAGCAACAGATGATACAAGAGTTACAGCTCTGTGCTTTATTACTATGCTTACAGAGCTATATCAAAAGAAGGTTTATAGCTATAAGGATATAAATTCACTTATTGATAAGGATAAATTGTATCAATCTTATATCTCTCCGAGATTTGTAGTATTAGCTAAGGATAAAAAGGGATATAAGAATATGCTAAAGCTTGTATCTGATGCATTAACTGTACACCTTGCAAAAGAGGCTAAGGCTTTAAAGAGTGTTGTTAATCAATTTAGAGATGGTATCTTAGTTGGATCTGGTGGATATATGGGTGAAATATTTGAGCTTGTATTAAACCGTTCAATTGAAGAAGCAAGAGAAGCTATGAGATTCTATGATTATATAGAGGTATCACCTCCATCTTGCTATAAGCATTTATTTGAAAGATTCCAGGATGGCGAAAAGGTAATTGAGGATGTAATTACAAGAATCATTAATCTTGCAAAAGAGGAAAATAAGATTGTTGTTGCTACATCTGATGCTTACTATTTAAGACCAAATCTAAAAAGATATAGAGATATATTAATTCAATCACCTAAAATTGGTGGTGGACAACATAGATTAGTAGATTTCAAGGAATCTCCATCTTGTCACTTAAGAACAACTGAAGAGATGCTATCTGAATTTAGCTTCCTAGATAAGGATTTAGCATTTGAAATAGTCGTTACAAATACTCATAAAATATTTGATATGATTGAAAAATATGATGTATTTTATGATGATACATTCGCACCAAAGGATGATGAATTTAAGGATAATTTCTTACATGTAGAAAATATTCCTAATAAGGTTAGAGAAATAGTAAATGATAATGTTATCAAATACTATGGAGAAAACCCTCATCCAATCGTTAGAAAAAGAGTAGATAGAGAATTAAATTCTATCATTTCAAATGGTTATTCATCAGTTTATTATATGAGTCATATCATGGTTAAAAAATCAAATGATGATGGATATCCAGTAGGAAGTAGAGGATCTGTTGGTTCATCTTTAGTTGCGACTATGATGGATATAACAGAGGTAAATCCACTTCCACCACACTATATATGTAAAAAATGTCATTTTCAAGCATTTAAGATGACAGAAGAAGAAAAGAATACATATGGTGTAAATGAAAATGAAAAGGAATTCCAAGACTTACTTATTAATGTAAGTACTGGTTATGACTTACCTAATAGGGTATGTCCTGTTTGTGGTGCTCCACTTAATAAGGATGGTCATGATATTCCATTTGAAACATTCTTAGGCTTTGAAGGAGATAAGACTCCAGATATAGACTTAAACTTCTCAGGTGAATATCAACCAAGAGCACATGAGTATATTAGATCAGTATTCGGTGTTGATAATGCCTTTAGAGCAGGTACAGTTCAATCTATTCAAGAAAATAACGCATTTGGTTATGTAAAGGGCTACTGTGAAAGAACAGGTAAGGTTTTACGTGACTGCGAAATGAAGAGAATCGCAAGCTATCTACTTGATATTAGAAGATCAACAGGTCAGCACCCAGGAGGAATTGTTGTAGTTCCACATTATGTAGATATATATGATGTAACTGCAGTTCAATATCCAGCTGATAACAAGGATTCTGCTTGGAGAACAACTCATTATGATTATCATAAATTTGAAAAGAATCTACTTAAGCTAGACGTACTAGGACACGATGATCCAACTCTAATTAAGACACTAATGGACTATGTACACTTACATCAGGATAAGTATGAATTCTCAACTATTCAAGATATTCCTATTTATGATGAAAAAATATATAAGATATTCGCATCAACTGAAGTATTAGGTATTAATCCTAATGATTTAGGAACAAGTATCGCAACATATGGTGTACCTGAATATGGTACTCAATTCGTTCAAGGTATGCTTAAGGAAATTAATCCAACATCATTTTCTGATTTAGTTAAGGTATCAGGTCTATCACATGGTACTGGTGTATGGCAGAATAATGGAGAGGAATTATTCTTAGGTAGAACTGAATTTAAAGACGTATTATTCAAAGATACAATTGGATGTCGTGACGATATCATGGTCCAATTAATGGAATATGGTCTAGAGCCTAAATATGCATTTGATATTATGGAGTTCGTTCGTAAGGGTAAGCTTCATAAGGGCGGCTTAGAAAAGTGGTTAAAATATAAAGCAATTATGGAAGAAAAGAATGTTCCTGCTTGGTATATTTGGTCACTATCTAAAATTGAATACATGTTCCCTAAGGCACATGCTATCGCATACGTTATCTCTGCATTAAGAATTGCTTGGTTTAAGGTTTATTCACCAGAATTATTCTATAGTGTATGGCTTTCAAAAAGAGCTAAGGGCTGGAATGTTCAAGCATTCTTAGGTGGTCCTCAAGCAATTAAATCAAAGATTGAGGAAATTAAGAATAATCCTGATAAGACTGCAACTGATGATGGTATCGCTACAGCCTTACAAATAGCACTTGAAATGACTCTAAGAGGAATTAAATTCTTACCTGTTGATATTAATATCTCAAGTGCAACTACATTTGAAATAGAAAATGGCGCACTTAGAATTCCGTTTGTCGCAGTAGATAAGCTTGGTGAGTCTGTTGCTAATGACATTGTAGAAAAGAGAAATGAAAAGCCATTTACATCTATTAAGGATGTATCTAAGAGAACTAAGCTTTCTCAAACTTTAGTTGAAGAGTTTAAGAAAAATCATTTCTTTGGTAGTCTTCCTGATGAAGATAAAGAAGAAACAGAGGGCTTATTTGCTTTACTATAATTTTGTAAAATTATGTGATAAAGAAAAAATATGTTTAAATATAGGTAATTATATAGTAAAATTATTTTGAAAAGGGGAGTGGGTAAAAATGAAAACAACACCATTATTTTCAAATATTGATACTGGCGAAAAGTATTATGATGAAGTTTCTCATGCAACATATAAGGGAGTTGCAATAAAGACTTTAATATTACTTGCTATTACAGTTGGTATAGCAGTAGCAGTAGGAATTGCTTTACCAAGAATTCTTATTAATCAAGAAACAACACCTGTATTTATTGGTGTAATAATCGGAGCTGCAATTATTGCTTTAATTTCTGCAATCGTTGGTAGATTAACTGAAAAAGCATCAAAATATTTTAGTGTAGTTTATGCTCTATCTGAAGGAATACTTCTAGGTACTGCAACAGCTTTAGCTGAAGGATTCTTACCAGGTGCAGGATGGATTGCACTTGCAACTACACTTTCAATCTATGGAATTATGCTT
>JAEEGL016159117.1_pt1 | contig 18812 bp, 6 predicted proteins | sample 9134231 | NCBI WGS metagenome assembly JAEEGL01 (sample SAMN16246548, study PRJNA631951) | gut metagenome | biome: gut microbiome; feature: rumen; material: fiber-attached | host: Bos | place: Iran: Karaj | collected 2018-10 | reverse complement strand
TTTTAGTATATAACAGCGTTCCGACATGTCTGCTGTACCCTCGAAGCTTCTGCATCGTCATGAAAGCATCCACATGAAACTCTATTTCATAGGCGAGACATTTCTCGCTCAAAAGATAAGGCTCCCCGAACTTCTTTTCATAAGCATCGCAAATATACTTCGCCATTTTCCGATAAGCCTCATGAATACCGATCGCCTTAATCGTGCGGTCCCATTCTACAGGCTCATCTTCTATATGGATCGCGAAACCATCTTTTCTTATCTCTGTGTATTTGTCAATAAGAGCATAAAGATGCTTGAGTTTGTCGTTCATACTTTGTTGATCGTCTTATTATTTTACCGTTACCTTGATCTTCTTCGCCAGACCGTTCTGTGCGTATGCATATACGTAGCAGGTGCCTTTCTTCACGCCCTTGATCACACCCTTGGAGCTTACCGTTGCCACCTTGGTGTTGGTGGATTCGTAACGCATTCCAAGGACTTTCTTGATCTTGAGTTTCTTTGAGGATGCTGCGTAAGCTCCTGCCAGCTTGAAGGTCTTCTTGGCTTTGATGGTGACTTTGTCCTTCTTGGCTTTAGTTGTTACCGTTGCGGGATTGGACATTACGTTCTTGCCAAGAGTTGCGACATGTGCAAACTTAGATGCCGTAACTACCTTACCGTTACCATCCAATGCTATAATCGCAAACTTGTAATATGTTCCCTTAGCCAGTTTCTTCTTGTTGAACTTCTTCAGAGTATACTTGGTCTTTGTCGTAGTCGTTATTTTCTGAAGTTTGTTGCTCTTTCCGGACTTTCCTGCAAAGACGATATACTTCTTAGCTCCTGGGATCTTCTTCCAGGTCATCGTGATGGATGTCTTAGTTACCTTGTGCTGCTTCAGCTGAAGCTTGTTGTAAACCGAACCCTTCAAGTCAATATCACCTTTAGCCGATGTGAGGGCGGCCTCCGCTGCCTCTGCAGACGCGCCCACTCCCATTGCTGTGCCGTCCTTGCCCATCTCTCTGACGGGATCCTGAGTCGGTTCCGGCTCTGTGTTATCTGTAGGTGCAGGTGTTGTATCTGATGAAGTATCTTCGGCAGATCCCGGAATAGACTCAGAAGATCCGTTATCTGAGGGCAAAATGTTGCCAGAATCATCTTTTTTAGGAATAGTTGTTTTAGTATTTTCATCTATTGTATCGCATATTGAGCAGTGAATAGATTTGCTTCCCTCTTCTGTATATGTAGGTTCCTTGTCAACTATATAATTCCTATTCCATTTATGGCCTGTTGCAGGTATTTCTTCATATGTCGTGTAATCGCAACGCTTGCATGTTTCATAAGGCTTCCAGCCTGCTTCTGTGCAAGTGGCTTCTTTACTTTCATGTGTCACAAAATCATGACCCAAGGCATCCACATAGCTGTCTACATAACTATCCGAACATCTTGAACAGGTATGTGTTGTATAACCCTGCTCGGTACACAAAGGAGCTTTTATTGTTTCTACATAATCATGTCCGAGAGCTACTGTTTCTCTTGAATTTTTTGTATTACATCTTGAGCATGTCCGGGTCTCTTTACCTTTTTCTGTACAAGTAGGCGCAAGAGTCTCCACCCAGTCAGACCAACTGTGCCCCGGTGCTTTTATCGTCTTAGATTCACGGCTCAATTCTTCACCGCACACTTCGCAGTAAACAACTTCATCATAGCTTCCCGCTGCTGTGCAAGTTGGCTCGATCTCATTTTCAGTTGTTGGTTCTTCCGGTTTATGTTCTGCAACGGGAATCACTTCATATGTGGAATAATCACAGCGTTTACATGTCTCATAAGGTTTCCAGCCTGCTTCTGTGCAAGTGGCTTCTTTACCTTCATGTGCCACAAGGTCATGCCCCAGAGCATCCACATAGCTGTCAACATAACTGTCTGAACATCTCGAACAGGTATGCGTAGTATAACCCCGCTCGGTACACAAAGGGGCTGTTACTGTATCGATGTAATCATGCCCTAGAGACTGAATCTCCTCTTGTACTACCAAAACCTCGTTGCAGCGTGAGCATATTTTTCCTTCTGTCAAGCCGGCCTCTGTACATGTGGGGTATACTGACGGAATGCTCGTTTCTAAATGTCCCAGTGCCGGAATCGTCTCCTGGTCCTGAAGAATTAAGCCACACACAGAACATTTTTTGCTCTCTGTAAAACCATCCTCTGTGCATGTAGCGGGCTTTCCTTCAGTCGTTACGATAGTATGCTCGGAGGAATCGGTTGCTTCAAAGTTGAACCCTTTTTTCTGGGCAAATGCTGCAACTTTAGAGCATGCAGGTCCTTTCAACGTCGTAGTTGCTGTATCTAGACCAAGCCAGTATTTCGAAGGATCCATTTCCAGCAAAGGATTCTCAATCTGTAATACCTTCAGTGGTTCAGCATTTTCAGACCCGTTATAATTCCTATTAAAGGCCGAAGGATCAAGTTGAGTAACTGAAATCGGCAGAATGACACTGCAGCCGCCCAAGGCTCCGCGGAAACAACCGGAGCCGATAGATGTTATCTTGCCGGTGATCTCTATATTACGCAAATTATAACATACTTCAAAAGTATAGTTCGGTAATGGCCCATCAAAGCCGATCACTACAGAAGTCAAACTATCGCAAAAGGAAAACGCTTCCATTCCTGTAATAGTCACATTCGGAGTGAGATTTAAAGATACAACTTCGGTATCTGTAAACCCACAATATCCTATATTTACATTTCCGGAACCAAAATCAATCGACTGGATTGAAGCGTTATTGAATGTCCACTGCCCGATTTCTGTATCTCCACGGAAAAGTAAAGAAGTTGCGGCACAGTTGTGAAACATTGAATCCCCTAACTTGGTGATCCCTTCTCCTATTTCCAAAGCGCTTATATCAGGGTATTTATACCTGGTCCACTCAGCATTACTCGTTTCATAATTATTAGTTATCCCTGTGCCAGAAATGCTCATTACGCCGTCTTCCCAGATCTCCCAATAAGCTGTATTCCCACATGAGCCGCTGGTTGTCACAGTATGGCCGCTTCTGCCATGAAAGATCTCTATGCCGTTTTTGCGCACTGTAGTCTCAGTGCCGAAAATAAGACCATCATCATAGTTAACAGCATTACCGCTGACGGTTCTGGCTTTCAAGCAATAGTTAAAATAATCCGTAATATCTATCGAAAGAAGACCTGGATTCCCATCACACTTAATGTGCATTATTATAGGAGCTTCTGTGAGATCCAGCGATGTCAGTGCATTATTCTCACATAATAACTCCCGCAGTTCACTTTTTCCACTGAGATCCAGAGTCGTAAGAGAATTATCCCCGCAATATAAAGAGGATAAAGCATCACATCCGCTAAGATTCAATGTCTTGATAGCACATCCTGCACATTGAAGCGTTTCAAGTGATGAAAGTCCATTCAGATCCAAGGCTTTAAGGGCATTATTATGACACTGTAATATTACAAGGCTTGTACATCCGCTGACATTAATGCTGGAAATAGAACAGTTATCGCAGTAAAAACGTTTTAATTTTGAACATCCACTTACATTTATATTTGTCAAATGCGAATTATAGCCGCAGTCTACTCTTACAAGCTCAGTATTCAGATGAAGATCAATCGATTCTCCTATAAAACTATCTTGTGAAGCATCAAATTGCGTAAGCGCAGTGAAATATTCTATACCTTTTAAGTTCTGTGGATATGTATTTCCATTACCATAATACTGAGCAGAATCATATAGATATATGGATGTAACGTTATCTATTTCCTCTGGAGTTAATGTGCTATCCCCTCCAGAGAACTTAGCTATTACATAAGCACGAAAAACAGGATCTGGAAAATTCGTTGTATTTATCGTAACATTCCCTGCCGCATCAGCAGTTGATGGCAACAGTACGATCATAATAGACAATAGTGCAAACACTTCCAAAACACGCTTTACTATTTTCATAAGTTTTATCTCCTTTTAGAGTCGAATAAACTGAAAGCAATATATTCTTTTATCGTCTTAACCTATATTTCTCTCCAGTAAAAAAACAGACTCCTGAGGCGTAGAGCTTCCAGAAGTCTGCTTGTTCAATCAAAACATAATATGGCCAAAAATCGCACCAAAAGACCCGCCGTTTAACTGCGCCGAAGGATCCTTATGGTCTTTGTTTGGTAATTTGCTATACATATCATCAGCTCGTCTCCCGAGCATATAAGCGTATTCGATATGAAAACACTTTGTTATCAAACATCTGGCACATAATCGATTGTTATTTTATAGATTAATTATACATTTGTCATGAGAATTTTGCAAGAAAAAATGCGCAAAAAATGGAGCCCGGTACAAAACCAGGCCCGCCTTTGTGAGGCGGGTCTGATATAATATTTAATACTATTCTGTTGTGGTTATTTGATAATTACTTCTTTACCGTTACCTTGATCTTCTTCGCAAGGCCGTTCTGGGCGTATGCGTATACATAGCAGGTGCCTTTCTTCACGCCCTTGATCACGCCCTTGGAGCTTACTGTTGCCACCTTGGTGTTGGTGGATTCATAACGCATGCCGAGGACTTTTTTGATTTTGCCATTCTTAGTGCCTGCTACCGCTTTAGCCTGAAGTTTGAAAGTCTTTTTAACTTTAAGTGTAACTTTATCTTTCTTGGCTTTGGTGGTTATCTTCGTGGGGTTGCTTGCAGCTACCTTGCCGGAGGTGGCAATGTGTGCGATCTTCGATGAAGATACAACATTGCCATCTTTGTCGAGAGCAACTACTTCAAATTTATAATATGTTCCCTTTCCTAGAGCCTTATTGTTAAGCTTCTTGAGATTGAACTTGCTTTTGGTAGTCGTTCCCACTTTAACGAGTTTATTGTTCTTGCCGGACTTGGCTGCGTAAACCACATAGCTTTTGGCTCCTGATACCTTTGACCAGGATACGGTAACTGCCTTATTAGTCACCTTAGACTGCTTGAGCTGGAGCTTGTTATAGACAGATCCCTTGAGATCTTTGTCCGTCTTAGCGGTCGTGATGGCAGTCTCTGCAGCTTCTGCGGATGCGCCTTCACCGAGGGCGGTACCATCAGGGCTTAACTGCTGGGCAGGATCCGCTGTTGGTTCAGGAACTGGTTTTGTATTTGTGTTATCCACATGGCTTGGTGTGGTTTCTGGTGTTGTGTTATCTGTTGGACTCTCCGGAGTAGGCGCGGGTGTAGGTGTCGGCTCGGGCTTCGGTTCAGGTTTATCTTCGGGCTTGGTTTCCGGGGCCAACTTGTCGATTTTCTCAGTCTTCGTAGCTCCGCAAACCGTGCAGGTATATGTCTTTACTCCTTCTGCATCTGTTGTAGCTTCTTTAGTTATAATACCAGCATCCCACTTATGTGCTTCTTTCTCAATATGTCTTGCGTCATGCGAACATGTTTTCTGATGATAAGTATCATCCAGTTTAGTCCAGGCACCATAGTCGTGACCAAGCGCTGTGATCGCCTCCGTCCTTGTTGCTCCGCAGACAGAGCAGGTAAACGTTTTCACACCTGCTGCTTCACAAGTCGGTGCTTTAGTTGTTTCGGGTGATCCCCAAACGTGATCCGCGTATTCTATATGTGTTGAATCGTCCTTACAAACCCTCTTATGCTGGTCTCCTTCGGGTTCCCAAGGACCGAAGTTGTGGATGTGTATACCTGCGGGGGATTCATAATAATATTCTTCGTCACGCCATTCTTTAAGTCTGATTCCATCTTCAGCATAGGCATATACAAAAATGGTATGTGTTGTTCTTGTTGCGGGCGTATATCCATATGAAATCGCGTCGTCTATTATCTCATTGATATTTACAGTAGTATCATGAATCTCCCACAATTCATCCTCCGTTCCAACCAGATAGTAATCTGCGTTCGGTATGGCATCCCATGTGAGCGTGCCGTCTGAAGCAACGTTGACATCCATAGAAGTAGCCCTCTCGGTCTCAGAATCATATCTGAACATCAAACTACTACTGCTTCCGATTTCATAGCCACCAGCATCGTATGCTATAACATACACACCATAGTTTTCTCCAGTGTCTGGCCTATATTCATATGGATATTCATATGTGTAACCTTCAGAAATGGATATATCTATGGCCTTTTCCACATCGAAGCTGCAGTTTTCTTCTCCCTCTAAGTATTTGAGCATGGAATTGTTTATCTGTATTATCCATACTTCGTAGTGGTCTGCTCCGGATACGGGGTCCCACTTAAGATACTTGCCTTCCTTAGTCAGTGTCATCTCAACAGGAGGAGTGTACTCGGCCTGTGAATCATATTCGTATTCGCTATAATCTCCATATATAAACGTTCTGCCTGTTGAATTTGTGCCTTCTAAATATATATTATATGTGTCTGTTTTTTCAAAAGACTCATTGTGTTTAATTAAAGAATCTATAACTGCATTTATATCAACGGGCAGTTCATCAAGCCAGTAATCATAATTATCATTGATTTCAATTTTGCCATTTTGAAAATCATTAACCTCACTACCGTCCATATATTTAACGGACAAAGCTCCCTCATCAGATATAGTAATATCAACTTTTCTTATTGGACTGTATGAGAAGGTTTTTTCCCAAGGCTCACAAACCTGAATGTCTTCCTCTTCAGCATATTTATAAGCTTCAAGCCTTACGGTATGTTCAGTTGTATATTCCAGGTCTCCTTCTCTTATTAAATCGTCTATCTCATTATAAACATTGTATTTAAATTTGTTATCTTCATCCTCATAATAAACAATAGCTGAATGTGACCCGTCAATTATTATTTTATAATAATCAGCGCCTTTGACTTTATACCAAATCAGATATGAATAACGGCTTACTTCCTGAAGTTCTACATCAACCAAACTATCGGCAGGAGGGATAGCAGCAGAATCATAAGCAAAAGATCCAGTGTAGGTGTCTAACGCATTATCCGCATCATTATAAGCGGTTATGGTTGTTGTATACTCATCCTCTTTTTCAATTAAACCATCCTCTATCCAACTATCAACATAATAACGGAAATCGAAATCAACGATTTTTCTGTTTCCGTATAATGATATCTTGTTATTGCCTATTTCTACCTCGTAATAAGTTGCCCCTTTTATTCCATTCCAAACAAGGTATCCGTAATATCCGCTGTCTTCATCCCAATCGATTTTTACTTGCTCCTTGTCAAAATGATCCAAGAAGGGTTCTGCAGAGCTATCATACTCATAAACTGTACTCCATGTATCAAGAACATTATCTTCATCGTTGATCGCTTCTAAAGTTATGTTATAACTTGAAGCCTTGACCAGATAACCCTGCTCGATGGCATGATCGATCTCCCAATCGATAGCCAAACCATTGCTATCCAATGAAGAAGTTGTATATTCGTTTATACATACCAAATAATGATCAGCACCTTTTACATAATTCCATTTCAGAGCAACTTCATCATATTCGTTGCTACCAATAGAAACGTTCTCGAATTTAACTTTGGGTCCAGTTGCTTCAGATATGTATTCATAATCGCAACTTATTTCATCTACGAGGATATCATCTTGAAACTCCATCTCAGCATATGCTTTGATCGTGACAGAGTAATGATCATCGTCTGCTTTATCAATAAGTCCCCTGGAGATAAAATCATCTATCGTGCTATCAACATATATTTCATGTGGATAACTTAATTCTCTGTGGAAAACATCGTTGATAAATATCTGAAAATAATAGTTAGATTCATAAAAATCGTCTTCCCAACCAAAATCCAGATAATTGCATTCATCATCTTCGCTGTAAGTGAATCTGCCATAAAGTTTAGGGTTGTCCCAAGGTGAACTGAAATTATATATCAGCTCATCTGATGATGCCACAATGAGTTGCTCCTCATCATCGCCGACGACCGCATTTATCTTTACAGTATAATTATCATCGATCGGTTTTTTTATGCGACCTAAATATACATTATGAGCAATCAGATACCAAAATTGCGGAGATTCTTCATCGTTTCCATAAGTGGTATCGCCAGTTCCCATAACCGTAAATCCATTGACTACTATGTCATAGTTCACATATTCCCATTCTCCTAAGTCGCCAGTATACGCATCCCAGCTTAGGACATCGCCTTCACTAATTGTAAAGTTTGTTATGACACCAATCGAATCGTCTGCATATGCAACAGAAACACATGTCATAGGCATCAGGGTAAACACCATAGCAACAGCCAAGACGATTGTCACTAGTTTCTTTTTCATAATTTCCTCCCACATAATAAACGATATCTAACTTCTGCTTTAATCAAAAAATAAAACACCTCAAGGGACTTTACTATTCTGAATCTCAAGGTGCCTGCATCCCCCTAAATTATTTATTTCCTATGTTTAAATTATACATTTTTTTCTACTTATCCGCAAGATGCATTGCTCTGTAATTAACACTATTTATTATACTATAGACTGAATCTTTCACCCACGAAATGGCTATCCGGAAAACTATGATTACCCATAAAAAGAGCACGCATGAACCTATGGGTTAGGTTCATGCGTGCTGATTTGGTTTGGCGTAATTATTTATTAATTTTCAACGACCTTTTTATTATTTCACAGTTACCTTGATCTTCTTCGCCAGGCCGTTCTGGGCGTATGCATATACGTAGCAGGTGCCCTTCTTCACGCCCTTGATCACGCCTTTGGAACTTACTGTTGCCACCTTCTTATTGGTGGATTCGTAACGCATTCCAAGGACTTTCTTGATCTTGAGTTTCTTTGAGGAGGCTGCGTATGCTCCCGCAAGCTTGAAGGTTTTCTTGGCTTTTACTGTTACCTTATCTTTCTTAGCCTTGGTAGTGATCTTGCCGGGGTTGCTTGCAGCATTCTTTCCAAGCGTTGCAATGTGAGCGAACTTGGACGATGTTACTACCTTACCCTTGCTGTTAAGGGCTACAACCATGAACTTATAGTACGTTCCCTTTGTGAGTTTTTTCTTATTGAACTTCTTAAGGGTGTAATTTGTCTTTGTCGTAGTTGTTATCTTCTGAAGCTTGTTGCTCTTACCGGATTTTCCTGCATAAACCACATATTTCTTGGCTCCGCTGATCTTGTTCCATGCAACTTTTATGGAAGTCTTTGTTACCTTGGACTGTTTTACCTGAAGTTTGTTATATACAGAACCCTTAAGGTCTTTATCTCCCTTAGCAGCTGTGATTGCTGCTTCAGCTGCTTCAGCAGATGCTCCTTCTCCTATAGCGGTGCCGTCCTTACCCATTTCCTTTGTAGGATCAGGTGTAGGGGTAGGAGTAGGAGTTGGCTCAGGTGTCGGAGTCGGCGTAGGTGGAGGGGTTGGAGTCGGTTGAGGCGTCGGTGTAGGAGTCGGCTGAGGTGCCGGCTTTGCTTTGATGGTAAATGTTGCCGAGGTGGAATCTGTGTAGTTTCCTTTACCTGTCACCGTTACAGTCGCAGTTCCGCCGTTTACATTATTAGCATATGTTACAGTATAATCAGTCCCATTAACTAAAGTTTTGCCTCCAAGAGTTACCGTAGGCACAGGGGTTATTGGTGACGAACCATCAGAAGTATAATCCCCCGCAGGGATGCTCACAACTGCACCTGCAATAGATGCCGGCGCAATCTTGAAGGTAACGGTTTTGGTCGTACCTTCGAAATCTCCTAATCCTGTCAGTGTGATAGTAGCAATTCCAGCATTTATGTTATTTGCATAAGATGCTGTATAGTCATCATCTTTATATAACCTCCAATTGCCAAATCTGACAGTTAGTTTATTCTGTGTCTGCTCAGTCCCGTTGTAAGTCTTGTCTCTTATACCGGAAACCGAAGTATATGCCATGTCATACCTATCTACCCAAACAGCATAAAGTACCATCCCGTCGGTCAATACTGTATCATATGTTACATCAGGGATACTCGCAGTCTTTGTTGTTGCCCAGCCTGCGAACATAAGGCCATCATTCTTTGGTTCGATTAAATCACTAATAATTTTTACCTCTTTCGAAATGGTTTCCGCCTTGTTGTCGTCTTCATCTAGCAGGAAATAGCCTCCATTTGCATCCGCTGTCACGTTTGCATATATTTTATTAGTAAGTTTGACATTATAATTATATTTGTCATAATCATAGCCTCTTGTAAAAAAGCTGTATTCTTTTCCTTTTTCTAAATCAGCAATCAATACAAAGTTTCTATCCGCGAAATCATCCTGGCTATCAATCGAAGACCCTTCACAATATAAGTTTACATATGGGTCGCTGTTACCATTATTATATGAAAAGAATTTATATTGTCCGCTCACATCAGGCGTGAATTTAAATACTGAGATATCATCCCTATCTCCTGATGCTTCATATTCAGTATCTAGTTTCAGTATGCCTCCATCTTGTGTTTTTCCCCAAACTCCAACCAATGTAATATTGCCTTCTACTGTAAATTCTGAGAATTCAATGATATTGGTAGGATCTGTACTTAATGCCCAACCTTTGAAGCGAGCTACACTATCAATGTAAGGATCTGGAATATTAGGGAGATAATCTCCTTCTGCAACTGTTATCTGTTTGCTGGTTACTTTTATATCCTCTTCTGTTTCAGGATCCCACTCATACATATATCCATTATTACCAGGATTAATCGTTACTGTATAATACTGAACTTCAGAAACAGAAACGCTAAATTGATATTTTTCTAAAGATGCATCGCCTACAATAAACTGATATGTTTTACCTCCAACTAAATCTACAATAATAGAGAAATTTCCTTGGGGTCTAACATAATATCCATCTCCTTCACAATTTTTTCCGCTATCATCTCTAATATCTCCAAAAAGGTTTTTATATTCATAATACGACCCTTCTTCATTTTCATGATAGGTTCCTATATTATTATATGAATAGAATCTGTATAATCCATCTTTTGCCGGAGTAAATGTGAATAATGTGGATTCCCCTTCTTCTCCTGAAACCGGGTATTCCACATCCAAAGACATGGAACCTCCAGTGTTAGGCACCTTGCTCCAGACAGCAACATAATTCGATGACGATGTTACTTTATACTCCCGATCAAGTATGGTCTCTATGTCTTCTTGATCGGCCCATCCCTGGAATATACGGCCATCCCTGGAATATGGCTCTGGAGCATATTCATATAAATACTCTTCTTCCAAGACTTCTACAGTCATACTATCAACTTCAACGTATTCCTCGGCTTCCTCATCATATTGTAAGAAATAGGAGTTAGTATCTGTATTTAAACCAACCGCGAAGGATTGCGGTTTCGTGAGCATGACTTTGTAATTATATGCCATATAATTATATGCATGACAAACAAACAGATATTTCTTTCCCTTCTCCAAAAATGCATTTATTAAAAAATTCCCATTTCCGGCGTCGTCATCATCTTCACTAATAAAAGAATCCTCCGCGTCTCTTAACTCTCCAAATGGATCACATGTTATTTCCCCATACTCATCAACATTTCCAAACGAATAGAACCTGTAATATCCGTCTTCGGTTGGTGTAAATGCTAATATGGTCTCGTCTCCACTATCTCCAGATACAGAATATTCCGTATTCAGTTCAATATTCTGATCATCCGCATACGCCCTCTCTGCCACACCGAGATTAGGTATAAACGTAATGACCATCATTACCGCCAGTGCCACCAGCAGGACTTTTTTCAAAGAATTAACCATCTCTACTCCTTTCTATTAATATCTGACATTTTTATTATTAACAACTTTTATGGAATTATTATACTATAACGCCATGCCTTATCACAACTTTAATTTGTTAAAGTTGGTAGCTATCATTCCTTTCCTTATGATATGTGAATATAAAAAACTCCAGTCTCAGTAAGAGACTGGAGAAAAGATGTTATTATAATATTCAGTTTATATATACGTTCTCTGATTGACTTTTGTTTCTAAAGATTATTTCTTTGCTTTGACTGGAACTACATCTGACCACTTGCCGTAAACTTTCTTGCCGGCAACGTTTGTATAGGTTCTTATTCTATAATAGTAAGTCGTGCCTTTCTTAAGCTTCTTGTCAATGAACTTAACTGTTTTAGCCTTGCTGATCAGTTTTATAGCTTTGAACCCCTTGGTCTTCTTAAGTGATCTTTGGATCTGATATCCGGTCACTCCGGCAGTCTTTTTCCAGGTAAGCTGTGCTTTGCCCTTCTTTTGAGCCTTAGCTTTGAACTTCGTAACTGTCTTCGTCTTAGCAAGCGCTTTCTGAGCTTTGGTTAGTTCTGCCTGGGCTGTCGCTAATTCAGCCTTGGCCTTCTCAAGTTCAGTCGAAGTTGCGTCCGAAGATGCTTTAAGTGTATCATAATTTGTCTGTGCGGTTGCCAATTGAGTAGCAGCATCTGCAGCTTTCTTTTCAGCAGCAGCCTGTGCGGCCTTGGCATCTGTTACAGCCTTATCGCTAGCGGCCTTGTCGCTGGCAGCTTTTTCAGCATCAGGATCCACGACCTTGATGCCATTCTCCTTAGCCCACTGAGCAGCATAGGAGGCTGCAGGGGTATATAATGTAAATCCATCAACAAGGGAATAAATCGGATTCCCATACTTATCATATACTACCGAATAACCAAAAGCATAGTTGCCAATTCCTATTACCGATGGCGGAACTGTAATGCTCTTAAGTCCTGTATTGACGAACGCGTAGCTTTCAATATATTTAAGGCTCTCGGGGATCGTTACGGACGTAATTCCTTTTCTGTCCATAAATGTTTCATATTCGATTTCCCTTACAGTTTTGGATTTACCCCCAATCGTAACTGTTGAGGGAATTGTAACTGCCCCGCTGATATTCTGATCCGAATGGAACAAATATGCTGATTCATTATTTCCGTAAGTTCTGTAGAATAAGCCGTTCTGCATAAGAAGATTGGGGTTATCTACTATCTTCATTTCCCTTGTTATATCAGTATAGCCATAAAAATAATCGCCATCATCGTTTGTTGCTTCAAAGCGAAAATCACTCATGTACATATGATATGTTTTACCCTTCGTTAATGGATCCTCTGCAGATTGTCCCTCCTGTAACCTGTAGTAATCATAAGTCCAATAATTGTAATTCAAACCATTCTGAGAATTCCAGGAATAATAGTATTCTCCTTCGTCTTCATCATACTTCTTAACACTTGTAAAAGTGTCAATGACCTTGCCGTCTTCATCCTTAAGAATAACTCTATCTCCATCAGCAAAAGCCATTGAGGAATTAAAATCGTAGTAGAAGTATTCTTTCCCATCATCATTTGTCCACCAGCCATGATCATATTCAGGAATCTGAGCTGCACCGTTGGGAACAAACTCGATGGTCACATTATAACTTTCACAATGGCGAGATACATAAAAGTACAGATTTGCTGAATATGTATCTTCTCCAACTTCGACGGTAGCAACCAGTTTGTATTCACCATACGAAGCAGGAGCGTAGTATGTAAGCCCTGTTTCTCCTTCAACTGGCTCATAGCCTTCATCCTCATAATAAACATACCACTGATATGTGGGTTCTACTCCAGTATTATTGTACAGGTCTCCCCTCGCTGCATCAAGCTCTACATTTTCATCTCCATCATAATAATACACATCAAAAGAATTGTTATCAAAGTAGAAGTCATATTCTCCATCTGCATACGCTTTCTCTGCCATGCCGAGGTTTGGCATGAAGGTAATTACCATCATTACCGCCAGAGCTACCAGCAAGGCTTTCTTCAATGTTTTAGCCATTTTTTCTCCTTTCATTTAAATCAATAAACAATAACTCTTCTTTCCGGTTCTCGTGCCGGTACATTATCCTCCCTGAAAAAAACAGACTCCGGAAGTACTTATTTCCGAAATCTGTATGATGTATTCCTTAATTGCCTTGATCTAAAAATAAGCACCATAGGGGAACTAGTTCTTAACAGTCTCCCTTGGTGCCTTAAGTTCCGATTTGATAGTTTATAAAAAATATCTGTTTTCCGACTATATATCGGGAACAGTTTTGTCAAAATCTCAAGCCTTACCCTTTTATCAATTAAAACATTAACGTTGTTTATAGATAAATTATACTACTGTTTAAAACTGTCTGCAAGGCAAACCTTAGCTGAAGCTCTAATAATTATATACAAAAGATAAAAAAGAGACCGGTGTATTAGGATGCCGATATAATCATAAGACCCGAAAGTATTTCGCTTTCGGGTCTCTTTTCGGGGTTAGATATACTATAACCTATGTCGCTTTACAGCATGCCCAGCGGGAAGTAGTTCACGCGTATCATATATCCCTGATCCATGAGGATCTGGTTCTGCTGCTTCTTGACCAAAGTCTTGTTGCCCGAAGGCACTTTGATCGCCTTATACTTTACTGTTACCGTGAGTTTGTTATCCGGCGCGGTGGACAGGCTTCTGACGATCTTTGTCACGCGGCCGTTCTTGACGGTATTCTTGTACTTATACTCTGTGGTGTAGTTGCTGGATACTGTCTTGAAGCTGGTCAGGCGTCCTTTGCTGTTGTACTTATATTTGTACTCCGTTACTCCGATTGCTTCGCTCTTGATGCGCTTCTTGCTATCATATTTATACGTCATCTCGAAAAGCGTGCTCGTGGAATAATCCCCGGTAGCAGTGATCTTCGTGATCTGGCCTTTACTGTTGTATTTGAACTTCGTTGTTATGTAGTTTGTCGAATCATAGGCCTTGGTGATCTTTCCATCCTTCCAGGTGTACTTATATGTTGTCGGTGCACCGTCTCCGGTCTGGATGTCTGCTGATTTCAGCTTCTTTCCGCTGTATTTGAAGGTCCCCTTGTCGTAGGCATTTCCTTTGTAGCTTTTGAGGAGCCCGTTATCATTGTATTTGAAGGAGATCTTTTCACTATAGTTGCCGCTCGAGTCCTTGATGCTCATACTCGAAATGACGTAAACGGTCTTGGTCGATGAAGCCGCAAATGCTGTGCTGACGTTCAGCATAAGAGCCGCAACGAGTACTATAAGCAATATCGCCAATGCTCTTCTTTTCATGTCTTTTTCCTTTCTCTGATGCAAAAATATATAATTACATAAAAAGTTTATCCCTTTAACCAGATAAAGTCAACAATTATTCATATGTCTAACTTCTGTTTTTATATAAACGCGAGTGTTTTTTTCACAAAAATATAGTATACTTACATTAATATATTTCTCTTGCAAATATTTGTCGGCGGGTCAAATCCTGCGGCCCCATTTCTCCGTCTTAATTATAGAGACATGAGAAAGGAGGCCGGAAATTGACAGGGAAAGATATATATTCGCTGTACGAACGTCTGGCGCAGCTTCGCGAGCTCGACCCCGACGTCGCCCGGCTGATACTCAGGAAGATCCTGGATATCATGGGCGCGGGAAAAGTCCCATTGACCTACGCTACTGCAAAAAACGAAAGAGAGAATGACTCATGAAATGCTACAATTGTAAATCGCAAATACCCGATGGCACTGTGGTCTGCCCCAAATGCGGCACATCATTGGTGATAGATCAGCCTTTGATCGACCGAGCTAAGGCAGGAGACCAGGATGCCATTGCGGACCTTTACAACAGAACATATAACCCAGTATATAACACGATCCGTTTCATACTTAATGATGAAGATGAGGTCCTGGACGTACTGCAAGACAGCTATATCAAGGCCTTCGGTAGTCTGGATCAGCTTCAGGAAGCTAATAAATTCGAAGCCTGGATCAAACGCATCGCTCACAACAGGGCAATCGATCTACTGAGGAAGGCCAGACCGATGAACTTCTCAGATATGGTTTCTGAGGATTCAGATGAAGTTCTGGAGTTCGAGGATGACCGACCTGACAGTCTCCCGGACGTGGTAATAGACCAAAAGGAAACCGCCAGACTTCTCGGTGAGATCCTGGATTCCCTTCCAGATGATCAGCGAGTCTGCGTCACCATGTTCTACTACGATCAGTTGTCTGTAAAAGAGATAGCGGAAGAACTTGGCGTGGCTGAAGCTACAGTCAAAAGTCGTTTGAATTACGGACGCAAGAAGATCGAATCCAAAGTCCGCGATCTTGAAAAGAAAGGTACCAAACTCTACGGCATCGCTCCTATTCCGTTCCTTCTTCTGCTCCTTCGTCAGGAACTGGAGATCTCGGAAGTTTCCGCTTCCGGTGTCTTGGGAAGTGTGCTTGAAGCTTTGTCCGGCGAAGCCGGCGCAGTCGGTGGAACGGCCGCAAGTACTGCAGCCACAGAGGTTTCTGCTAAAACCGCTGCTAGTGCCGCATCTGCTGCCGGCAAAGGAGCTGCAGTCGCTGCAGGTGCCGCTAAGATGACCCTGGGAACAAAGATCATCGCTGGTGTTTTAGCACTAGCTCTCATTGGCGGAGGTGGAGCGGCCATTTCCAAGGCCATGAACAAGGCTCCTGCTGAGCCTGTCCCAGCCGCCGAGCCCGCACCGGAGCCTCCTGCCCCTCCCGAAGAACCATCTGCTTCATCTGAACAGGAAGGAATAACAGAGGAAGAACTTAAGGCTAATGTAGACGCCGTCTACGATAAAGTCCTCGGAGAATACGCCAACTTAATGGATATGGGCAGGGATGCCTTTTTGGAAAAATACGGTTCTACGTTTGTCGATTACCCTTCAGGCGGAATAAACTATATGCTTCCCTTTGATGCTTTCCAGGGCGAAGGGGAAGTCCTTTGGGGAAGATATGATTATAACGGTGACGGCATCGACGAACTGGTCCTGGCTCTCGATGGAGGTGACTATAGACAAGTCTACGCAGTCTATGCTTCTGATGGCGAGAACTTTTATGAACTCGCAGACGATCAGCATCTGGGTTACAGAATAAATCTCAATGTGCTGCCTGATGGGACCTTTATGATCCACGGAAGTGGCGGAGCCAACACCTGGTCCGACACCATCTGCAAGATCTCCGAGAATGGCAAGAGTCTGGATATCATAGAAAAGTACATCTATGATGAGATGTCCACCGGAAGCACTTCCTATGTGGGCGAAAACGAGATTTTGACAGCCGATGTATTTGACGAAAAATATGGCAGCAAAGCCGTGGACGCCACAAAATACGGTGACATCAAATTCCACCTTCTGGCTTCAACATGGAAATCGGAAGAGGAGCCCGAATCTGAGGTGAAACAGACTGATGCTTCAGCCTACAATGATGCATTCGAGCAGATCCGCTTCGGTTACGAGATGTGTATGGCAGAAGACCCCAGAGGAGACGAATATCTGGAGTATAGAGGGGTAGAATGGACTGTTGAGAATAAGCAGGATGTCGGAGGAGTTGCATACGCATTATATGACATCAATTCTGACGGTATCCCTGAGATGATCATGGGATATCCGGAATTTTACTGGCCTGACATTGACTACAACAGCTGGTTCTTCCCTTTCGAGATATATGCTTTTGATGGCGAAAAGGCTGTTCCCTTATGCAAAGACTTGGTAGATCAGTATGGTCTTCATAATATTCACATTGGCAAAAATGGCTCCATAATCTTAACCGAAGGTAATGGAGGCATCAGTTCACAGGCCTATTGCGAGCTTTCCCAGCATGGCTCATCGCTTAAGGTAACTGACTTTTATGACTCTATTAACTATCCCAACGGTCCTGAGTTCAACTTTGATCATTACGTTAACGGCGAAAAACTCGAGACCATTTCTTATAATCAACTGTGGGATATTTTCCCCGAAACTGTAAAGCTGACGTACAACAGCATCCTTACAAGTGTATATTCGACTGAATAGAAAATTTTTGTAGAATCGTATTCCAAATGATATAATAATATATGTAGTTAAATAATTCATATCTCTTTAGCTGAATTAAGAGTCAGACAATTATATTAAGGAAAGGAACTACCCATGAAAAGCAGGAAACTATTACTGACCCTTACGTTTGCGATCATTCTTTGCTTGCTGCTCGCAGCGCCCGCATCTGCGGAATCCAAGGCTATCACCATCGGTGAGCCAGTCTATGGTTCTTTCACGGATGAAGTCAAAACACTCGAATACACCTTCGAGGTACCGGAATCCGGCAAATTGGAGATTGCCCTCTATAACGGTCTTTCGGACCAGTTCGAATCATGTCTGTCAGGCCCGGGTTGGGGAGAATTCAACCATACATCGAAATCAGGAGATAACAATGCGGTTTACGAGGTAGCTCCGGGACAGTATACGCTGAAATGCAGGTCATACTTTTACAGTTCCCCTGGAGATTTCAATTTCAGCACCAAGTTCACGCCATCCGGTGAAACATTCACCGAAGAAAATAATTCAATAAACAGTGTAAGAAAATCCGCTGCACTCCCCTTTAACAAGAAGGTGAATGGCCATTTAGCGATCAACGAGTCTGAAGACTGGTACAAACTGGAACTCCCGTCTTCGGGTAAGTTTACCGTTGACATTCACTCTGACGTAGACATGATGGACTTCGGGATCAGGGATGCAAATGAGGACATACTTGAAAATCATATTTTTGAGACCGGTGTAAATAAGGGCGATCAGACAGAAACTTTTGAATTGGCTAAAGGAACGTATTATATCTATTTCAATGAAGGCAATACTTCTTTTAGCGGGACGACGATTCATGGAAACTACTCCTTCACTCCTGCCTTTAAAGCATCAGGAGAAACTTACGAGTACGAGAATGAAACGATCAACCTGGTGAGAAAGAAGGCCGCGATCCCGCTGGCTACCACCATAAAAGGTCATATTGCAGAGAATGATTTCGTCGACTGCTTCAAGGTCAAGATCCCCAAGACAGGTAAATACAGCATTAAGCTAACCAGTCAGATCGATGATGAGGATATGTCAGGATCATTTAGTATATTAGACAAAGAT
>JAEEGL015360591.1_pt1 | contig 18812 bp, 12 predicted proteins | sample 9134231 | NCBI WGS metagenome assembly JAEEGL01 (sample SAMN16246548, study PRJNA631951) | gut metagenome | biome: gut microbiome; feature: rumen; material: fiber-attached | host: Bos | place: Iran: Karaj | collected 2018-10 | reverse complement strand
AGCGTTGTTAGAAGTTGTGTTACCGAATGAGCTGATAGCCTTAGCATAGTCACCTTCCTGGATGTAAAGAACACCCTGGCCCTCGTTAAGATTCTCAACACCTGCAGCCTGACCGAAGTACTGCTTAGCAGCCTCTGTATCACCGTCTGTCAAAGAAAGAATACCACGGTTGAAGCTAACCTCAGCCTTACCCTTACCACCGTTATTGTCAGAGTTATCAAGAGCAGCCTTAGAAGCTGAAAGATCACCCTTAGTGATATCAAGAGCAGCAAGGTTGTTCTGAGTTCTCCAATCAGAAGCATTCTGCTTTGCGTTAGCCTCTGTATATTTAGCGGCAGCCTCTTTGTTACCAGCCTGGCAAGCAAGCTTAGAAGCAAACATCAACTCCTCTACGTTAAGGCTGTCTGGATTAGACTCTGCAAGAGCAAGAATCTCCTCATCTGTCTTACCCTTAAGAGTTACGTTAAGAGCCATGTGTGAACGACGGAGTTTTGGAAGAATGTCAGAAGCAAGCTCCTTGTATGCAGCAGAAAGATTCTTAATCTCTTTCTCACGTGTCTCTGGATCAGAGTATGAACCAAGAACGCGAAGAATAAGGTCTTTATCCTTTACAGAAGACTCTTGAACGAGTTTCTTGAAGCCTTCCCAATCCTGAGCAATGTACTGAGCGTCAACTGCAGCCTGGCTCTTCTGCTGTTTCAAGAAGCTAAGAGTGTTTTTCTGACGTGCAGCAGCAAGTTTCTCGTTAAGCTCAGCACCACCATCAGGGGAAGCTGCAGATACTACAGAGATACCATCAACAGTACGTTTCTCATCCTTAGCAGCTGCTTTCTCAGCCTTCTGGAGAGCCTTTACATCATCGTTGGTCTTAACATTAGACTGCTGAATTGCAAACATAATGTCAGCCTCTGTAACCTCTTTAGTGTCACGTACGAAGTTATCCTTTGCGTAAGCAGGCTTAACTGTAGAAGCGTCAGCAAGTGTAGAAGTAGCCAAGCAACCTACAGCTATGTCAACATCAGGTATCTCAACAACTTTGTTCTTCTTACCTACAGTAGCCTTAAAGCGAAGAGTAAGAACTGACTGAGCCATCTCAGGAACATAATCAAATGAGAAGCTCTGAGTTACTGTACCACCAGCCTTGTACTGGATAGTCTCGTTATTACCCTCAACCTTCTCACCTTGGTATGTAGAAGGAGCACTGGTAGCCTCACCACCCTCATATCTCAAAACAGGGGTTACTACAACAGTAGCGTTCTTCTTAAAATACTTCTCTGGGAAATTGGCGGTAATAGTACCTTCAACCTTACCAGCCTTTACCTCTAGTGGATTAGGGTTTACTGTGAAGTACTCTGGCTTCATCTCACCCAGCTTGGCACAAGATGCCATCATTGCAAGAAGCATCACGCCAAAACCTAAACGGAATACGTTTCTTTTCATACGATAAAAATATTAGTAATTGTGTTAATATTCACTATATTATTGGGCAAAGATAATCATTAAAACGTTAATAATAACATATTTATTCTGTTTTTTTTGCATTCGATTAAAAAAAAGTGGAAATTTGCAACATAAATGAAACTAAAAGAAATATCATACAGGGTAGTACCACGATGTGTAAACTTTGCAAAGGTGATATATTCGTATGTAACATCCTCAATTAGTCACAAATACATCAGCTGCGGAAGACCTATTGCAGCATCAATAGAGCCAGCGAACTACTGCAACCTGAAATGTCGTCAGTGCCCCACCGGACTCGGGAACATAAACAAATCAAAACAGTTACTGAAATTTGAAGATTTCAAACTTATTCTTGACACCATGTTACCAGAGGTGATGTACCTGAACCTCTATTTTCAAGGGGAACCGATGATAAACCAAAGCCTTCCTGAGATGGTGGCATACGCATCACAACACAACATAACCACATGCATATCCACAAACGGGCACTTTCTTACAAAAGAGACTGCATCAAGACTTAAACAAGCAGGGCTTGGCAAACTCATTGTGAGTCTTGATGGCGCAGACAGTAAAAGCTATAGTCTATACCGTCAGGGAGGTAGATTTGAGACAGTTTTACAAGGAATTAGAAACGCAGTTGAGGCCGGGCTCTGTGTAGAGTTACAGTGTCTGCTTCTAAGCTCCACCGAGAATCAACTGGATGAAGTAAAAAGATTGGGAAGAGAGCTTGGTGTGAGCAACATTAAGTTTAAGACAGCACAATTCTACAACATAGACCCTTTAATGCCAGCCAACAAGCGATACAGCCGCTACAAAGAAGGGAGCATAGTACCAAAGAAGCCTCTTAGAGACAGATGCTGGAGAATTATTAGCAGTATAGTGATAAACACAGACGGAGAGGTGCTGCCTTGCTGCTATGACAAAGCCTGTCTTCACAGTTTTGGCAACCTGCTGAAACAGGGTGCAACAAAAGACGCCCTTTGGAGCATACTGCACTCGCAAAAGGCGTCAGATTTCAAAAACAAGGTCTTTAGCAGCAGAAGGAGCATACAGATATGCACCAACTGCACAGAGTAGGCCTAATCCTTCAATTCAGAATCAAGTGGGTGGCTTAAAACCAGACGGAAGCCGAGATTATAGAATTTGCTTGCGGAAGCAAACCAGTTTCTGTATGTAGAGGTGCACTCTGCGTCAGAAGAGTCAAAACCGCCACCACGTACAGCATACTTAGATCCCACAGCGCCCACCGGGTCAACAACCGGTTCAGTGGTATAGGTTCTCATTTTATCAGAGCACCACTCCATAATATTTCCACTCATATTGTAGAGACCAAGCTCATTAGCTGCCTTGCCAGAGTTTATAGCGCTATGAGGCAGGACACCCTCGTTGTCATCATACCATGCAACTGCATTAATGTCGTTTCCACCACTATAGATGTAACCTTTGCTCTTTTCTCCGCCACGTGCGGCATACTCCCATTCAGCCTCAGTAGGCAAGCGGAACTCACGTCCTGTGGCCTCGTTAAGTTTCTTAATGAATGCGAATACATCACTGTATGAAACATTGTTTACCGGCAGGTCGTCACCCTTATCAGCAGATGGGTTTGAGCCCATTATAGACTGCCACTGCTTCTGAGTAACCTCAAACTCAGCCATATAATATGACTTGGTAAAGGTCACATTATGCATTGGCTTCTCATTTTCACGGCCAGATTCAGAACCCATTTTATAAACGCCAAGGGTATCTTTCTGAATTTTGATAAACTTACCCATAGTGGTGGTTAAAGTTTCAGGCCAGCGTTTTTCATAGCCATTCTGAGTGATTACAGTAACAGAACAAGTTGCAGAGCCGCCCTTATAGGTTGCAGTGATAGTGGCCACACCGCCACCCTCACCTTTCACAACGGCCTTGTTCTCTGTTGCCTCAAAAGAGGCTATAGCCGGGTTGTCAACAGTAAAAGTAACATATTCAGCCTCTACCGCAGGTGTAATTACAGCGTTGATTTCAAAAGTTTCACCAACCATAATTTCAGATGTTGCCTTATCCAGAGTCACCGTATAGACAACAGGCTGCTCTTTTTTGCATGATGCACAAAATACTGACATTAAGGCCACTAGACCAGCCGCATATACAAAAGATTTTCTAGTTTTCATACTTTCTTACTTTTTAATTACCTTATGAACAGACATTACATTGGCGGCAGTCACTCTTACAAGGTAAACACCAGATGTGAGACCACCCATTGAAATCTCATCCTCTTCACTAATTGAGCGTACAACAGCGCCAGACATATTAAGAACATCAATATTCTGAACCGGAGCCGGACTCATAACACTCAACACATCATCAACAACAGTTGGAGAAACTGTAACCTCGGAACCATCATATTCACTTTCATCAACGCCTACAGGCTCAGATAGAGGACGGCTGGTTAGAATAAGAAGTTCTCCAACCTCAAGCGTGAGAGTTTTATCAACACGCTTGATATTAACAACCTCACCAGTAAGATAGTTGTACCAAGAGCCAGTCCTTGAGAAACCTCCGTTTGTCACAACGCTGTTTGCAGGATCAAAGTTCGCAAGACATATGATATCAACGGAATTATCAGGATCATCTGAATCAACATATTTCACATCAATTCTACGAGGTTTGGTCCACGATGTTGAAGAACAGTTGGTTGTTTTTACATTTTCATAAGCGAAAAACTCAGGATGCTCTGTTCTAAGCTTAATCACCTTGGCAGACTGTTCATATGCATACATACGGTTAACGTCATTTAACCAGCCCTTGCTGAACGGAACCGGCTTGGCGGCTGTACGGCAATCATCCTTAATGGTCTTACCGTCTGTACAGGTGTTTATTGAATAGTCATAACCAAGCTCCTCAAACTGCCACATCATCTTAGGGCCTGGCATAAACGCCACAAATGCGGTGTTAAGTGGGACACGTTTCAGATAAACCTCAGGCTTACCCTTTACAGTTGAAGCGCCATACACATTTGCCTTGTAACAGTTACGCTCCTCATCGTGGCTCTCTGCATAACCTATAAAGCCATTATCAAACATACCACCCTTGCCATTGCTATCAACAAAACTGCTGCTTGATGCAAAGCCCATTGCAGACTGGCAGTAAGCATTGTTCATATTACGCCAAGGCAGCATACCGGCATCAGACAGTTCCTTCTGCTCTTTATACTCACCAAGGTGCTCCAGAATAAACACAGCATTAGGATTAGCCTCCTGTACAGCATTGTAGTAGTCTTTTACAATTGCCACGCGAGTTTTATCGTATGTATCCCAGTTTTTCTTCTGTCCGCTTTCACCACAATCACGCTGAGACAGACCCTTGACAAGGTCCATACGGTAACCGTCTATCTTATACTCCTCCAACCAGTATTTCAGCACACGGCGGAAATATTCACGAGTACCGTCATATTCATGGTTAATATCAATACCGCCAGCAGTATACGGGTGACGTGATACACGGTTCATCCATGGATCCTCCTCATAAACAGAGTTTGCACTGGTGTCCCAATACAACTTTGCCATAGGAGCGTTACCTGTAGCATGATTAAACACCATATCCACAATAACAGCGATGCCACGTTTGTGACATTCGTCAACTATGTTCTTATACATGTTCTTAGAGCCGTATTGCTTATCGTACGCAAAATAGTGACTCGGATTGTAACCCCAGCTGTCATTTCCGTCAAACTCTGCCACGGGCATGAACTCTATGGCGTTTACTCCAAGATTAACAAGGTAATCAAGACGAGCCTTCAAGCCTGAGATATCCTTGTTTGAAGTAAAGTCACGAAGCAGAAGCTCATATATAACAAGATTATTTTTATCCTTAATCACAAAATCCTCTACCTCCCACTGGTATGGGTCTGGGTCTTCAAGTTCAAGAACGGAAACAACTCCGTCAGGAAGCTTATCAGTAGGATAAGCTGGAAGGCCGACCTTTTTAGAAGGTGAGATATATTTGTCATTCCAAGAGTCAAGAACCACAGTGGCATACGGGTCACTCACATACATATTACCATTAACTTTGTAGGCAAATCCATACTTCTTAGTTGGATCAGCCACTGTGAATGTACGCCAGAATATGTGGTGATATGCAGAATCCTTAAGGTTGGTAGCCTTGCCAACCTGACACCATACAGAGTCAAGATAACAGTGGAAATCCTCATTCAACTCCCAATCATTAAAATCACCAACGATATAAACATCTTTTGCATGAGGGGCGCGGAACACAAGTGTCACCTCCTGGGTGGCTTGATTATAGTTAATACCCTCCTGCATTCCTTCCGGAACTTTTCGTTTCTCAGTAGGGACTGCCATATAAATGCCTATGGAGTCTTCTGCTGTGTTTTCACCGTCAGAAACCACAATCTTGATTGGGCACTTGCCCTTAGGTAGGTTCTGAAGCAACAGGGAGGCACGCTTGTCAGTAAATGTGACTGGTGTAGTCTGACCGTCTGAGTAGGTTACTACTGCCGATGTAACGTCGGCGGAAACATCAAACTCAACATCAACGTCTGTACCGTAAACAAGCATGGCACCGTCAGTAGGAGAACTAACCTTGACGGTAAGCACACCTGGCTGAGACAGCTCGCAATAAAGATTTTCTGTCTGTTTTGTACCCTTAGAGTCACGGAATACAAATGCCAGTTTGGTTACAACCTCTGTTGCAGAGAGATTGTAGTATGTTGGAATGCTAGGAATAGTAAGCATCCAGACATCAGTCTGACCCTCAACAGCGGTAAGTTTGTACTTGGCAGAGTTGTCAAGCCATGACGGTGCATGTTTCCAGTCACTGTCAGAGGTGCTTTTTGTAGTGATCACACCGGTATGTGCGTAACAGTCTGATACGCCTACCATGCTCTTGCTGCCAATTCTGGCATCAAAGAAGATTTTTACTTCGCCCTGATAATCCTGTGGGATAATTGACGGGACACTTGAAACCTGCGCATGAAGCAACGCCCATAAAGCGCATGCCGAAAGTAGAGTAATGATTCTTTTCATATTGTCCATTTGATTAAAGTCAGCATTATGGGGTGCAAGTTAGCAAAAAACATTGACTAAACCAAATAAAAAGCGGGCGAAACTTCGAAAATTCCGCCCGCAAGTTAAAATATGCTAAATTTCACTATGCCTTGACTTGTTTCTTTTTAGAAGCGTCATAAGCAATAGGAACAGCTACGAACAATGTTGAAATTGTACCGGCTATAACACCCAGCATAAGAGCGAACACAAATCCGCGGATTGTCTCACCACCAAGCAGGAATATTACCAGCAGTACCACGAATGTGGAGAATGAGGTTGAGAACGTACGAACAAGTGTAGCGTTAACAGCATCATTGATAGTCTCTGCAATCGGACGGTTTGGATACAGCGTACGCAGCTCACGTACACGGTCAAACACAACCACGGTATCATTTATAGAGTAACCTATGATAGTAAGGATTGCTGCAATAAATGACTGGTCAACCTCCATTGAGAATGGCATGATTGAGTACAGGAGTGAGTAGAGACCCATGATAATAAGAGTGTCATGTGCAAGAGATGCCACAGCACCCAAGCTATAAGATACATTGCGGAAACGCATCAGGATATATAGGAATATACCTATCAGCGAGAAGAGAACCGCAAGCACAGCGTCACGCTTGATATCATCAGCAATTGAAGGTCCAACCTTCTGTGAACTCTGAATACCGTATGTAGATACATTATCCTCTGTTGAAAGAGAAGGTGTACCGTCATTCATGACATATCTCTTAAGGAACATCTCCTTATCAACCTTATCATTGCCAATCATAGGTTTCAGGCTGTTATAGAGAATATCCTCCACCTCATCATCAACCTCCTTGGCGTTAGACTCTATCTTGTAGTTTGTAGAGATTCTAACCTGATTGTCAGAACCAATGGTTATAACTGTTATAGCAGCATCAGGCATATTAGGAGCTATAAGAGCCTCCACCTCTGAAGTCTTGACTGGCTGCTCAAACCTTACAATGTAGTTACGACCACCAGTAAAGTCAATACCTGTGTTAAGGCCGCGTACCACAAGTGATACACCGCAGACTACGAGAATGACACACAGAATGATATAACCCTTCTTTCTAATGCCTATCCAGTTAACATTCACACCTGCGAGCAGATTCTTGGAAACTGCAGTAGTGAATGAATACTTGGATGCGTTGCCGCTTTCTGCCATGTTTGACCAAATAAGTCTGGTAATGAACACAGCGGTGAAGAATGATGTTATAATACCAATTATAAGAGTGGTTGCAAATCCCTTGATAGGACCTGTACCAAACATGAACAAGATGACACCTGTAAGAATTGTGGTGACGTTAGAGTCTATAATAGCGCTCAGAGCATTTCTATAACCCTCAGTGATGGCAACCTTATGCTGCTTACCAGAAGCAAGCTCCTCCTTGATACGCTCATAGATGAGCACATTGGCGTCAACCGCCATACCCATTGTGAGCACGATACCAGCGATACCAGGCAGTGTGAGGACTGCCTTGAATGATGCCAGAACACCAACAAGGAAGAATACGTTTATAAGAAGCGCAGCGTCAACTATAAGACCAGGAACAGCACCATACATTACAATCATGTAAAGCATAACCACAATGAAGGCAATGAGGAATGACCACATACCCTGGGTGATAGCCTCATGACCGAGTGACGGACCTACAACATCCTCTTGAATGATACGTGAAGGTGCTGGCATCTTACCAGATTTGAGCACGTTAGCCAAGTCCTTGGCCTCTTGTGGAGTAAAGTTACCTGAAATCTCTGAACGTCCGCCAGTAATCTCTGTATTAACATTAGGGAATGAGTATACCATGTTATCAAGAACAATGGCAATACTGCGGCCTATATTCTCTTTTGTAAGACGGGCCCATGTCTTGGCACCCTCCGGATTCATAGTCATGCTGACAGTGCAGGCAGCTGTGAACTGGCTGATCTCATCTCTGGCGTCAGTAATAACATTACCGGCGAGAGGAGCTGTTCCGTCACGGCTTGTAATCTTAATGGCTATAAGCTCATAGTAGAGACCCTTCTTGTCAACTGGCTTTACAGTCCAGCGGAAAGCAAGGTTACGCGGCAGCACGCTCTTAACCTGATGGAGATTAAGATACTTCATAACAGTAGCTGTATCACGTATGCTTACCACACCTACTGCAGGAGTTGGGATAATCTGACCATTATTCTGGCTTATGCTAAGAACTGCAAAGAGAGGATTCTCCTTAGCAAACTTCTCCATCATCTTGATGGAATCCTGTGCAGCTGCAGAAGCGCCAGCCACCTGGGCAAGCAGAGAATCACCTTCTGCAACAGGAGCCTCAGCTACAGCAGCAGTCTCAACAGCCTTTACTGTATCTGATGATGCAAGATAGTCTCTAATTACGGCATTAGCCTCCTCAAGCTGAGGATATATCTCTGTAAGGTTGTATGTCTCCCAGAATTCAAGAGAGGCGCTACCTTGAAGAAGTTTACGGACACGTTCAGGCTCTTTAACACCTGGTAGCTCAATAAGGATTCTGCCGTTAGTCTCAAGGCGCTGTATATTTGGTTGTACAACACCAAAACGGTCTATACGGGTACGGAGCACATTGAATGAGTTGTCAACAGTGGCGTTAACCTCATCCTGAAGCACTGAGATAACCTCATCATTTGTACTCTTCAGGCTGATCTTGTCTTTAAGAAGCAGTGTGGTGCCGAATATGGCAGACAAACGTGCATCTTTGTCAATTTTCTCATACTCCTGTTTGAAGAGCTGAAGGAAATCCTTGTTACTCTCTTGCTGGAGTTTGATAGCAGACTCCATTGCCTTGTTAAACTGCTCGTCCTTGGAGTTACTTGCAAGGGTACGCACAATGTCCGGAACAGAAACTTCCAGGATAACGTTCATACCACCCTTAAGGTCAAGACCAAGGTTCAATTCATTCTCACGGCACTCCTTGAGTGTGTAGCCAAGCCAGACTTTTTCTGTGGCCATAGAGTCAAGATAGTGATACTCAGCAGTTTTATCCCCTCCTGAAACCTCTACCGCCTTGTTGTTGTAGTATGAGGTCACAAAGTTGAAAGAGAGATAAAACAAGCACACTAAAGCCATTGCATAGGCTATAACTCTGACAAATCCTTTGTTTTGCATATTGTGTTTGTTTTAATATTTCCGTAAACGAAAGCGCAAAAGTAACCTATTTTTCTTGTTTTACCAAAAAAAATATCACAGAATCAACATCGCATCGCCGTATATACCAAATCTGTACTTCTCACTGATAGCCTCCTGATAGGCCTTCATAATCAAATCATAGCCTCCAAAAGCAGCTGTCATCATAAGAAGCTGCGATTCTGAACCGTATAGATTGGCAATCATAGATGTGGCTACGGTGAAATCATACGGAGGGAATATGAACTTATTAGTCCAACCCTCAAAAGGCTTAATCATACCATTTGTACATACAGCCGTTTCAAGAGCACGCATAACCGTGGTGCCTACAGCGCACACCTGGCGCTCCTTTTTCTTTGCGTTATTCACCTGATTAGCAACCTCTTCATTCACAAAGAGCTGCTCAGAATCCATCTTATACTTGGTAAGATCTTCAACATCAATCTCAGCAAAGTTGCCAAGGCCTGCGTGGAGAGTGATGAATGATGGCTCAATACCCTTTATCTGCAGGCGCAGCATCAACTCACGGCTGAAGTGAAGGCTTGTAGCCGGAGCCACTACAGCACCCTCATTCTTAGCGAATATGGTCTGATAGTTCTCAGCATCCTCAGGCATAATGTCACGACGCTTGATAAACTCATCAGGCAGAGGGGTTTTGCCCAGCTCATACAAGTCTTTTTTGAAGTTCTCATGGGTGCCGTCATAGAGGAAACGCAGTGTACGGCCGCGGGACGTGGTGTTGTCTATAACCTCAGCCACCATTGAATTGTCTTCACCAAAGTAAAGTTTGTTTCCTATTCTTATTTTACGGGCAGGGTCCACAAGAACATCCCACAGGCGCAGCTCAGGATTCAGCTCTCTAAGCAGGAAGACCTGGATATATGCGTTTGTCTTCTCCTTGTTTCCACAAAGACGTGCAGGGAAAACCTTAGTGTCATTGAAAACAAAGACATCGCCGTCTGAAAAGTAATCAACTACATCTTTGAATTGTCTGTGTTCAAATGTACCTGTCTTTCTATTAACCACAAGAAGTCTTGCTTCATCACGATGTTCAACCGGCTGCAAAGCAACAAGTTCATCAGGGATTCTTATCCTAAACTGGGAAAGCTTCATCTCTCTATATTATTACTTTATTCGTTTTATTCTGTTTTTCTCTGTCCTTCTCAGCCAAGTCATCATCATTCTGGCCGAGCATCTTCTTGAACTGACTGAATGTAAGACATTTATCAACATCCACGTCTCCCACTCTTGTACGCCTAAGAGCCGTAAGGTACGCTCCGCTGCCAAGCGCCACCCCGATATCACGGGCTAGTGCCCTGATGTAAGTACCCTTACTGCATGAAACCCTTATTTTTATATATGGCATAGAGTACTCAAGGAGTTCAATGCTGTGTATTGTGATTTTTTTTGCGCTAATCTCTACATCGCCGCCGGCACGGGCATACTTATAGGCCCGCTTGCCATCAACCTTTACCGCTGAGAAAAGCGGCGGAACCTGCTCTATTTCCCCCTCAAATCCTTTAAGAGCTGCCTGAACGGCCTCCTTGGTTATATGCTCAGTAGGAAAGGTCTCTGATACAGGGTGTTCCATATCAAAAGATGGGGTCACTGCACCTAAGCAAAGTGTGGCCTCATACTCTTTAACACCAGCTTGTATAGCCTCAATATTCTTTGTGGCCTTACCAACGCACACCACCATGACTCCTGTTGCCAGAGGATCAAGCGTGCCGGCGTGCCCAACCTTTGCCTTCTTCACACCAAGATACCTTGAAACAGCCCAACGCACTCTGCCAACAAGCGTGAATGATGTCCAATAGAGCGGCTTATCAATACAGATTACGGCATCATTAGCCTCCAATGCTGATTTAAGCTGAGCCTCATCCATATTACATATATGAATATGCTATGGCAAAAGCACCTACAAGAACACAGTATACTGAGAACCAGATTAGCTTACCGTTCTTAACTATCTTAAGCATGACCTTGCATGCAACACAACCAGATATGAACGCTGCCAGGAAACCCACTATAAGGGATGTGGCCGGTATCGATGAAACAAACTCCCCTTTTACAATCTTAAGAAGAGAAAGGAACGCCTCTCCAAGAATAGGCACAATAACCATAAGGAAAGAAAACTGCGCCACACTCTCCTTCTTATTTCCAAGCAAAATACCTGTGGCTATAGTACTGCCTGAACGTGAAAGTCCCGGCAATACGGCAATAGCCTGCGCAATACCTATGATAAATGAGTCAAGATATGATATCTTCTCCTTCTGGCGTGGCTTGGCAAAGTATGAGAAAGCCAGAAGTGCGGCAGTTACAAGCAGGCATACTCCAACAATAAGAAGACCAGACCCGAAGAACTGCTCCACATAATCTTTGAAGAACATTCCAACCACAAAGACTGGAATCATAGAAACAATTATCTTGGCCACATAGTGTTTCTCGTCATTCCACTCACTGTAGCGCCAGCCTGTAGTGGTGAAGAGACCACTGAAAAGCCACGCAACCTCTTTCCAAAGAACCACAAGTGTGCTAAGCACGGTGGCTACGTGTACGGTAATATCAAAAGTAAGATTATCAGCGCCCTCCAGCCCAAAAAGATGCTGGGCAATTTCAAGATGGCCGCTACTGCTCACTGGAAGATATTCAGTGAGACCTTGTATGATTCCTAAAATCAGCGCTTGAATGGTGGACATAGTATAGCTCCAATTAAAGATAAGAAACCCACGAGGCATACAATAGGAGCCACGCAGATTCTGCGTACAGAAAAGATGTCAGGCTCAAAGTTAGCCTCACTGTCAGGGCCTATATACATGAGAATCAGCCCGATGACCACTATTGCGACACTGATTGCAATAAGGTACAAATTGAACGCAGGCAAACGCTTGTCAATATTGTTTGTATCTGACATATAAAAAAGATTTAGATGTAGAACATATCATCAATTGACAGTCTCAGGTATCTGCTCACTGAAAGATAAGTAGCTATGAGCGTGATAATTATACCTGAAAGAATCATCACAAAGAATGATATGAGTATTGTATGCAGCATCTCAGTAGAGACTGCAGTGGTAATTTCTGACTGTGCCCAGAATATAATGCCAGACAGCATTCCCATTGCAATAATAGCTGACACCAAACCGGTTGCAGCTCCTTGTATCAGGAACGGACGGCGTATGAAAGCGCCTGTGGCGCCCACAAGTTTCATTGTATGTATAAGGAATCTCTTGGCATACACTGAAAGACGCACCGTGTTGCTTATAAGAGCGTAAGATATCAAGATAAGCAAAATGGCAAATACTGAGAGGACTGCCGACACCTTCTGAACATTCTTATTGACAGCATCTACAAGAACCTCTTGATATATAACATCTTTAACCTCAGGCATACGGCGCAGCCCAGCCTCAATCTGGCTTATACTGTCTGTATTGGTATACTCTGCGTTAAGGTTCATCTCTATAGAGCCAAGCAGCGGGTTAAAGCCCAAGAACTCTACAGGATCCTGACCAAGCTCCTCTGCAAGCTCCTTGGCCGCACTCTCCTTGTCAATATACTGAGTGGACTTGCAGTAAGGCTGTGCGTCAATGCTCTTTTGCAGTTTCTGGACATCGGCGGCCTTGACATCATCCTTAAGGACAACTGACATGGTTATATTCTCTCTGACAGCCACTGAAAGCTCACTTGACATCAGCAAAAGCGTGGTGGTCACGCCTATAAGAAATATCACCAGAGAAATACTTATGACAGAGGTAAGTCTGGAGTTAAATATATGAGACGCTTGTATTGACATTTTACTATTTTTTAACGTTTTTTCTTTTTACCGCCGCAAAGATAATACCGCAAAAAGCCAAAGTCAAGAGAATTGACGAAATAATTGAAATAATTTTTCCAATTCTGTATGAGGATGGGTCAAAAACAAAGGTTATCTTGTAATTTCCGGCCTCAAGGTTCATAGCTCTCAACAGATAGTCAGCCCTAAAGAAAGGCACCTCTTTCTCTCCGATGTAAGCGTGCCAGCCCGTGTAGTAAAATATCTCAGAGAAGACAGCCAGCTGCGGAGTCTTGGCAGAGAATGCATATTCCAGACGGTTAGGCTCGTATGATATCAGCTGGATATCAGCCCCTTCAGTTTCAAACACGGTATCTTTCACACATTCTTTCAGGCTTTTATCAACCAGAACCACAGACTGCAAGTCAACATCATCAAGGAGGTCTATCTCATCATCAGGTGTGGCTGCAAACTGAACCCTGTCAACAAGCCAGGCATTACCGTAAGCATAGTTATTAAGCAGAGGCAGTGACGCTCCTGAAATTATAACGTACTTAGTGTTCAGCATGTTAAGTATTGGAGTGTTTCCAAACACCTTGTAAATATCAGCCTCCGATGTAATCTGACGCAGGCTGCTTACAAACCTATCAAGTTCAGGGGAGAGCTGAACATCTATAAGTTCTTGATACCTACGTAGTTTTACCGCACTATAGCCTCCCACGTCCTTATGGAAATATGCCGGTTTCGAGCTGTTGAAGATATCAACAGTGGCGTCAAGCACACGGAAATCAAGTGATTTATCTTTGAGTATGTACTTATCTGCAAAAGATGGCGAGAACGGCTTGTCCACAACGTTATCCTCCACAAAATCGCTGCTACTGAGGTAACGTGCTGCTATAGGTATCATATCGGCGGCGAAAAGCACTCCTAAAGCCACCGATGCAACCACAGTGCTCAGTTTACCTTTAATATAAACAAACAACACTGATGCGGCAAGCAATATGAAAATAAGGGAGCGCAACGCATCAGAGCTGAGTAGAGACATTCTGTCCATTGGCAGTGTATCCTGCATAAATCCATAGGAGCCAGCTAGTTTGGCATCCTGCGGTGATACAAATGAACCTGCAAGTGAAGGAGCAACCCAAAAGAGCAGACAAACAAACCCAGTGACGCCTGCTGATATGTAAAGCGCTTTTAGCTTGCGCTGAGCGTCAACATCGGCGTTAAAAATCTCTTTAACACCAAGCAGCGCCAGTACACACATAGCCAAACAGGTTATAGTCAGAGTCATAGACACTGTGCGGAACTTATTGTACATAGGCACATAGTCTATGAAGAAGTCTGTAAACGGCATAAAGTTCCTACCCCATGACAGAAGCAGGCCAAGAACGGCAGCCGCAAACAGCCACCACTTTTCACGCCCTGGAACAATAATCATGCCCAGCAGAAACAGAAAACATACAATGGCGCCAACATACACAGGACCCGATGTGAACGGCTGGTCGCCCCAGTAGAGCGGCAGATTGAACGTATACATCAGTTCATCCAGGTTCCTTGGTCTCAAAGAGTTAGGATTGGTCTGCATTGCGCGGTCAAGACGCTCCTTGTCAGAAGACGAAAGCCCTGTTGAAGATTTCTTGTATCCGTAAAGCTCGCCTATCTTCTCTGCAGTCTTTGAATCAGCGTCAAGTTTGCCGGCAGAGCCGCCGCCTCTGAAGTTTGGGATCATCAGAGTGAATGACTCCCCTATTCCGTAACTCCATGCAGTGATGTAATCTTTATCAAGACCGTGGTTATCAGAGCCTTTTACAGTGAGACCGTTGCTTTCTCCACGCATAGTGGCTTTTACATACTCCTTAGTGGTCATTATTCTAGTAGCGTTAAGCCCTACGGCCATCAACGCCCCTACAACAAGTAGCCCCAAGGTTTTGAAAAAATCAGGAATACGCTTCTCTTTTATGGCAAAAAACAATTCAGATATACCTAAGCATATCACAATGAAAAGCGTGTAATATATAATCTGAACGTGGTTTGCATAAAGGCCAAGCCCTAGGAACAGAGCAAGAAGAGCCGCTCCTGTAAGCCGCTCACGCCAGCTGTTATTCTTAAACGCATAGTATATTGAAGCGACTATGGGCGCCATATAGGCTATAGCCACAGCCTTGGTGTTATGGCCAGCCACTATTATTATAAGGTTATAGGACCCAAAGGCGAAAGCCACGGCACCACCAATTGAAAGCCAAGGGTTTACACCGAAAATTACAAGCAGTATGTAAAACCCTATAAGGTAGAGGAACACTCTGTATGTGGGTCCTGGCAACACTCTGAGGCACGTGTCAATATACCTTACCACCGATGCCGGCTCTGACATGGATATCTGGTAGGTTGGCATACCACCGAACATGGCCCCTGTCCACAGGGTCTGCTCATCGTGAGTTTTATTATACTCCACCGCCTCATGGCTCATTCCCATGTAGCTCTGAGTGTCAGATCCAAAAATAGTTTTACCCTGAAGAACCGGATATAGATAGGCAAAAGTGAGTGTAAGAAACACCACAACTGCAACTATGTGTGGGACAAATCTTTTCATAACCTAAATTTTAAGCGGACAAAGATACATATAAGCCGCAGCAAATGCAAATTAAATAAAAAAAAGTCGCAGCCTCCAAACAGGAGACTGCGACAACCACTAAAATTAAACCAACTATTAATCTTTAACGCAACGAACGCTCAGATTTGCCATCTTACCAGCCTCATCAACTGACTTCCACTCTGTTCCCCAATATTGGATAATAAGAGCACCATCACGGAACCAGAAACCAGTTACATTATCACCAAGATTGCCACCGTGACCCTTCTCTCTTTCAATTGAGAAGCCAGATTTGTTATTACCATCCCAGTGTGAAGATCTCAAAGCAAGTGAAAGGCAGCTGCCATCATTTACATCACAACCTGCATCTCCCTTTACCATAGCTGCAGTCCAAGCCCACTCATCAAGAGATGGCAGGTGCCAGCCTTTAGGGCATACACCCTGCTGATTGTTATCACCTTTGTGGTTCTCATAAGCGTCATAGTAGCTGTAAAGTTTGCCAGCTGCTCCATCTTCTGTATAAGCAACAGGTGTTCCATCAGCATAAGTGGTATATCTTGAGTTGCAGCTCATCCATACACGGTCAATAAAATTATAACCACCGTATTGAACATTAGCTGAATTCCATACATGAAGTTCATGGAACATACCGTCAGAAGATGGTGTCCAATCTGGAACAAACGCTTCAGTTTCTGTTTGAGCTTTAGCAACCTCTGAAGCAGACTGAACATCTGCCTTCTTTGTACAAGAAGTAAATACACTGCCGGCAGCAATAATGGCAGTCAAAATAATCATTGAATTTTTCATTTTAATAATCTTTTTAATTGTTTGTTAATATAAGTTAAAATTATTGTCGGTCGCGACACCGGTGCAAAAGTAAAACGTGAATTTATTTAACGTCACTCAAAGATTGTTAAAACGCATTTAACACGTCTAAATTTAACATATCCGTTACAAAACCGTTTCAAACGTTAAAACACAATTATTACCAAAGATTAGAAATTATCATATTTAATGCATTTTAACTATTTTAGTCATAGAAATAATTTCACCTTTAAAAAGAAAATATGTTTAAATTAAAATTATTACCTTTGCGGACGCAATCGGGGTTTAGCGCAGTTGGTAGCGCGCTACGTTCGGGACGTAGAGGTCGCAAGTTCGAATCTTGTAACCCCGACAAAATAAAATGGAGTTTGCCGTTAGGGAAACTCCATTTTATTTTTTCAACGGGGTTACAAGAACTCGTTCTTGGAGCCACGGAGGAAAAATAAAATGAGCTGCGAGCCTCGCAGAGGCGAACAGCTCTATTTTGTTTTAAGCCAGCCCACGGCCCTGCTTGTAACTACCCTGCAACACACTTGTAACCGCCTTGTAACATCTTCAATAAAACTTCATGCCTGTTAATATTTTTAACACTTTAAACATTCACATTAAGATACGGCACCTTACATTTGCATCGCAATTGCAAATGAAAACATTTATTAACACATTTATTAAAGATTATTAAAATGAAAGTAAGAAAATTATTTTTCGCTGCAGCCGCAGTTATAACTTTGACAGCAGCATTCACTTCTTGTACAAAAAAGTCTGACGTACAGTCTTCAACAGAAATTGCCACATCAACAGTAGGTATATTCAGACCAGACCACTCAAAGGTTATTGTTGACAAAGATGGTAACGAGTACCAGCAGGTTAACATCCACCGTTATTCTTGGATGACATCAAACCTCAAGACAGAATCAGCTCAATCTGTTAAAACACCTGACGGCAGACACTACAGTTTTCGTGACGCACACAACGGAGTTTGTCCTGAAGGATGGTCCCTGCCAACAACTGATGCATGGGAGGATCTGAAAGAGGAACTTGGCAAACACTGCGACGGAGGTGATGAAGCAGGTATTTCAAAAGCACTCAGATGTGATGCATGGAACTTTGGAACAAACTCATCAGCTCTTGATTTCAAGCCATTTATACGTTCAAGCTATACAGCTTTCTGGCTTGCTGACGGCGCTGTTTACATCTATGAAAACAGTTACGAGGTAAAAGACGCAGTAAACATTCCAGAAAACATAATGCTCGCAATACGTTGCGTACGTAACAACTAATTAAACATTCCATCAACAAAAAAGAGTTTGCCAAACGGCAAACTCTTTTTTTTGCATAAACATTAAATATTATTCCCATCCGTCAAAAACGTCCTCACCATAGAAATTATTCTCATCCTTGCTGTGAATAGGATACCAAATCTGAGCAAAGAACGGATTCTTCTTAGCAATATGGTCATAGTTCCATGGCATAGGAGTACACTCAGGGCACCAATGTCCTCCCAACAGAACAAGAGCAGGAGATGCCTTAAAGGTGTGTCCCTCAGCGCACTGCCATTCAAGCGGAGTGGCAAGGTCGCCCTTTACCATGCTCTCAGACAAACATTTGCCGCCACGGAATTCAGCAGCCTTACGCATGTCTTCAATATCAAGTTCTGAGTGTGGCTTGCTCTCATCATATCCGTGCTTGATATCTACTACAGGGGTCTCTGACGGGCGTGAGAGATCCTGCTCTCTCCATGGCTTGATGGCTTTGTATGCCTCCATAGAACCATAGTAAGCCGCAATACGCTGCTGTTCATTATTCTCAACCCAATACTGAGTACCCCACTTCTTTTTATATGCCATAGGGCGCATTGCCATTTTAATTATAAAGGCTGGTACAATACGTGCAAGACTGTAGAACCAAGGAAGCTTTTTGCCCATCTGTTTGAAATACTCATCTACAGGTACATTTGCTCTGAAATGGAGATAGT
>JAEEGL014404577.1_pt1 | contig 18812 bp, 16 predicted proteins | sample 9134231 | NCBI WGS metagenome assembly JAEEGL01 (sample SAMN16246548, study PRJNA631951) | gut metagenome | biome: gut microbiome; feature: rumen; material: fiber-attached | host: Bos | place: Iran: Karaj | collected 2018-10 | reverse complement strand
GTACTATCTCGACAGCCCTCAGAATCTTGGATGAAAAAATCAGTCTCGAAGTATTCTCGGGAAATCTCAGCAGATATTCTTTTGTTACATTGGCAGGACCCGTTCCTGTCCTGTAATCTCCCACAACGAATACTTTCATAGGTCAATTACCGTAAATTCTCCGTTTTAATCAGTACGCTCTTTTCGCCTCTGCCTGTCTCCGCCTTGTCTCTGCCACGCTTTTTCAGCTGTCAAGCAGCTCCTTTCGGCCTTTGAACATATGCTTAAGGGCTTCTCCGGTCTTCATTTCCTTTCCGTACTCCGGCCTCTTTCTTAAGGCGAACTGCCATATAAGAACAGGTGAAAACCATCTCGACATAGCCGCGTAATCCGCTCCTCTTGAAACAAAGAAACGTTCATCATACCCTGTAAACCAGGTCGACTCTTCTTCCCGAAGACTTGCTATCTGTACCGGTTCGTAGTAAATCCTAAGCCCCTTCTTCAGACAGTCATAGAGGAATATGTTTTCCTCACCCATTATATATTTTCCCGATCCCGCTCCGAAACGCTCGTCAAATTGTATTCCCGTAATGCTCTTTTTCTTAAATGCGATCTCCGGCGAAAATATCTTAAGCACCGAAAGATAGCCCATTCGTTTTGTCCTAGGATAATTGGGAATGGGCTTCTCTTTTCTTTTTATATAAAAAATTATGAGATCGGCATCGGGATGACGTGCGAAGCCCTCCGATATCCTTTTCTCATAATCCGGAAGATATTCAACATCATTGTCACAGAGTATGCATATATCACCATCTGCTGCGTTTATCGCCATGTTACGGCTCTTTGAAAGTCCCCTCTGTGTGGTCTCTATATATTTTATCCTCTGCCTGCTGCCGTCAGCCGCTTCCCTGACTGTATCCCGGCATCCTTCACGATCGCACTGGTTTATCACCACGGCATCGGTTGTGATATTGAGCGTGTCTATATATCCTTCATCGTCAAGGTACATAGCAGACAGTAATACCTGAAGGTTCATATCATAATCTCCCGGACCGAATAATACTCCGTCACATTCTCCTGAGCAGAGCCCTGAATGCCCAGAATACAAAACAGTATGAGCTGTAGAACACATTAAGTCCTTCAACATTCCGGTACAGATTCCATATCCGCTGTACACCTGTCATCTTATTGGACGAGAGCGTTCCTGTACCGCGTCTGTAAAGAGTAAGCTGTTCATCCAGCCCGTAAGCGCAATCCACTTTCTTAAGCACCTTCCACCAGGTTGCCGTATCCTCGCTCGGAACCTCGGGCATCATAATATCGTTCTTTTCAAGCTTCTCCATATCAAACATAACAGTGCTTGTGAAAATCGTTGTATTCTTAAGCGCCTGCCTGTAGGTAATGGTCCCCGGCACTCTTACTATCTTCTGCACCCCTATGCCGCTCGCATCCGCAAATTCATAACCGGTAAAACCAAATGCTGCATTCTTCTCTTTCATGAATGCAAGCTGTGTTTCCAGCTTATCCGGAGACCACAGATCATCTGCATCTATGAAGCAGATATACTGCCCCTCCGCCTCAGATATTCCCAGATTTCTCGCGTAAGCTGCCCCGTGATTCTTGGATGTTTTGATCACCTTTATATCCGGTCCTTCATACAGCTCCATCACTTTGACGGAATCATCCGTTGACAGATCATCCACAAGGATCAGCTCCCACTCCTTATAGGTCTGGCTTTTAACGGATAAGATCGTATCTTCGATCCACTTTCCGGCATTATACACCGGTACCACAATACTGACTAACCCCTTAATCATTGTTCTCCTCCGTTACACTACTCCCCTGTTTAAGCTACCCTCATTTACATCTTAATCCGATTCCCCGTGCGTGCCGGCACCTTCGGTTTCTTCAGGAAGCATGGCGGTAAGGCTTCCATCCGTGATCCCCTCGGTACTCTCCAACGTGAAGATCGTCTTCACTGTCAGGATTATAAGCCTAAGATCCAGCCACACCGAGAAGTTCTCAATATAGAAAAGATCAAGCTTCAGCTTGTCATACGGCAGTGTGTTATACTTGCCATACACCTGCGCATAGCCGGTAATTCCCGCCTTCACCTTTGTCCTGTATGAAAATTCCGGCATTACTCTCTTGTACTGCTCTATTATCTGCGGCCTCTCCGGCCGGGGTCCCACAAAAGACATATCGCCCTTAAGAACATTAAAAAGCTGCGGAAGCTCGTCAAATCTTATCTTTCGGATAACCCTTCCTACCGGAGTTATCCTGTCATCATTCCTGCTCGCAAGCCTTGCCACTCCGTCCTTTTCGGCTTCTGTTATCATGCTTCTGAATTTATATATGTAGAATTCCCTGTTATTAACGGTACATCTTATCTGCTTATACAGAACCGGACCCTTGTCGTATGCTTTAATACACAATGCCGTGATCAGCATAAACGGCGAAAGCAGTACTATCAGAATAAGTGAAAATACAATATCGAAAGCTCTCTTTATAAACTCCTGCTCAAACTCGATGGGAGAGCTCTTCGTCAGCATAAGCGGCGTGTCAAAGAAATGGAGCGTCGTCGCGCCTCTAAGCACGATGTCCATGATCTTTGGCATCACGTAGGTCTCTTTTGACTTTTCATAGCAGTATTTGTGAAGCCTGTTCCTCACAGAAGCATCCAGATCCCAGAGCATGACAGCCTCATGCCTGTCTATTTCACTGCACATAAGCTCATAGTCGTCACAGGCTCTTAAAGATTCCGTTATCCGGAACTGGTGACGCCTAGTCCGCACCTTTTCAACAAAAAGATCCTTATGATTACCATCATAAATAAGCAGCACATCCAGCGGAGGAAACAGAGCCCTGTATATATTGGTTGCCAGAAATATCCATCCTCCTATCAGTATGCACTGAACAAACATTGCCAGAATAAGCGGCAGAGGAGTGGGGAAATGATAAGCCAGCATGCACACCATCGCATAAAACAGCACATTGGTAAAAAAAGTCGCGATTATCTGTGAAAACAGAAGCTCCAGCATTCTGTATGAACCTATCCTTAACCCTCCGTACATAATTGACGCAAACAGCAGTATGCACAAATAAACTACCGAAATAAATACGTGTCCCCAAAAGAAATATGCCTTTGGAAGCTCGGTATTGTAATAGACAACCCAAACATAGCTCACAACCGCAGTCTGAACCACCACTATAATAAGCGCCATTATAAGATTATATATACGTTTACGGTTCTGTATCCTCTGCACCGTCTTGTCCTCAATCACCTTCATCCCGGATATGTTTCACCGTAGGATTATTTTGATAATCATAAAATGCATTTCTTACATTTTACCTGTACATAAGAGAAAAATCTCACCGGGTATCCCAAGCATCTTATCCCACAACGAAATGCCATCCGCTTCCTTAAGCGCATGACCCGTCAGTCTTGCATACAAACGATAGAACCCCAGATATTTAAGCTTAAGCAAAGACATAGGCGTGATACGGGCGCGCTGTTCATAGTACAGATACCATGCCTGCTTATTATCTTCCTTGAGCCTTCTCACCGAATCAGTATACCCTTCAGATACTATCTCGCATACAGTAAGGATCCTTGGAAGCACAAAATATTTATACTCAGAATCTATTTTATCATAAATATAGTCCTCAGGTACATATTTTTCGCCATTTATCTCAGGAAACGGGAATTTTCTTAATATTTCCGTCCTGAATATTAAAGTTGTCTCTCCCCTGAAGCCATTCAGATAGAGATCATAAAGCGTTGTCGGCGTCTGTCTGTCAATGTCATGATACTCCTTCGGAAAATCAACTCCGGACAAAAGCTCCGTCTCACTTTTCCCTTTATGGGCAATTATACCGGCAATCCTATCCTTAGGGGCTGCGCTCATCTTATTTCCTTCATCCTCATAAGCAGTCTGCTCATACCCCTCTATATGTTTTATACACTTAAGTATCTGCTCCACAGCATCGGGAACAAGTACATCATCGGAATCCAGGCACAGAAACCAGGGGGTTTTACAATACTCCACTCCCCGGTTATGGGCTCTCATTTTACCGCCGTTTTCATGAAAGTGATACTCTGTACTTATCTCTCCTTCGTCAATAAAGCCCTGTACTGCTTCCTCTGTTCCGTCTGCCGATCCATCATCAACGATTATCCAGACAAAATCCCGGCATGTCTGATCCTTAAGGCTTGCATAGGTTCTCTTCAGGAGCTCTTTTCTGTTGTAGGTGGGAGTGAATACAGTTAACAGCATGTCAGTATACCACGGTATAATCTACCAGTTCGAAAACATAAGGTTCCTTTACTTCATAACGGAACACATTGTGATGTTCGGTCTCGGCGATCTTCTTAAGACCGGCCGATAACAGAAACGTATTTCTCGGGTTACTCTTGTTTATGACAACGTAATCGGTTTTGCTGCTTTCAAGCGCATCAAGGAAAGCTTCCCTGTCTATCGGCTGAAGCCTTACAAGAAATGCAAGCAGCCTGTACTGCGGATGCGTTTCATCCTCAAGCATTTCTTCTGTATATGGAGTACTTACCGCATTAAGATAATCCTCTCTGTCCACAGTTAACTGCATCTTCGGATCGTACTGACGCATCTGCATGTTATATTCATATTCAAGAAAAGCCTTGGGATATTCTGCTTCCGAATCCTCATGTATTATTGCTGAAATCTGCATAAGCTCATCCGGCATTTTATAAATATTTGTCGCAAGCTGTATCCCGTTCCTGTAAACAAAATTACCCGACACAAGGCAGATGCAGAGAATAAGCACAGTTACCACTGACTTTGCCTTACTGTCTCTTGCAGTGAAAATAAGCCTTGTAAACAGATACGGAACGAGAACTATGACCGGAGTTATCCAGAAGAATCTGTAGTATTCGCTGTTAACATCAAAAAATCTGTTAAGGATCACCGGAGCTATCGGATTATAGACTGTCAGGATCAGGAATACAGAGCAGGGTATAAATATCTCCTTTTCACGCCTGCTGCCGAAAACGCAGATATAGACAAGCGCTGCAACATAGAGCATGAGATAGGCACATGCTCCCGTATATGCTGTAAGGCATGCCCACAGATATCCTATTCCTTTTTCAATTACATTAAGTCCCTGCATATTCTTTCCTCTTTACTTACAGAAACGAACCGAATCCGTTTACTATGACTTTCTGATGGAATTCGCTATTCTACAGAATAACCGTACCTCACTTCGGAAAAGTATACCAGACAAAATATCCTTTGACATACAGAACAAATATAAGCGAAAATACAACTCCGGGGATCACACAGGCAATATATTTGGGCAGCATGGAAAAGCTCTTCTTCCTTATGATCATAGGTATAAACAGCACCGTAAGCTCAACGGGGAGAAGCATATTAGCCGAAGATGATATCGTAGCCGCTCCAAAACATACAATAAATGTGATAAGCCAGGCTCTTTCCTGTATGCTTTCATCATTCATGCGTATAAACAGGTAGAAAACAGTAATGATAGCCAGGTTTCCCACTATTGCCTTACCTTCATATGTCCTGGTCATAAGAAACAGTGATGATGTATATATGGTAATAAATGTCAGATTAACCACAAGCATGAACATCATCATGACAGGTATTGCAAATTCGTTATTCCTCACATATCCCACATGACTGTATCCGCTCTTTGTTTCTGCTTCCTCATCCCCCGGTCCGGAAATAAAGGGTACATGCATAAACATTTCACCGGCTATCATATAATAGACAATATTTGTCAGTATTATTACCGTAACGGCCATAACCGACTTGGTCCAGATAAGGGCCGGAATACCCGTAAGCTGGCAGACTACTGCATCCTGGATCTGATAGGTGGCGAAAAAATACCTCATTTCATAATGATCCTGCCAGGCTCCGGTAAAAGGATCGTAAACATTCATCATGTCAGTTTCGACGCTTGTTGCCACGTTCGCCACATAATATGCCGCATCAAGGGTAAAATTATATGTACACGAGACCAAAACAACCTGTATTATGACCGGTAATAATATAAGCAGGACCAAAGCAGGCTTGTTCCTGATACGATCCACCCACTTTCCGAATCCTTTTATCCACGCTTTTCCGTTCAATAAAAGTGATGCCGCAACAACCACCAGTACTGTCGGAACCCATATCTTTGTAAGCATGGAAAGCGGCCTGTAATACTTCATCGGCGGTAAACAGACTGCAAAAAACACACAGTAATACAGGAAGAATCCTATAACCGCCGACAAAAGTATCGGGCAGGAGCTTCCCCGGTGTTTTTTCCCGATCCCCATTGTTATAAGGGAGCCGAAAGAGAGGTATATTATGAAGTTAACCAGCACTCCGAGCGCTATCATAACTATATAGGTCATTTTTATTTTTCTGCTCCTGCCTGCTGTGCTGCATGCACCGCTTCTACTCTCTGCGGAGCTCCTCGATCTCCTGCTGAAGGTTTACTGTTGTTTCATACAGACTGTTTATCTTCCGATTCATTACATATACCGACCCCACGAACATAATGACTACAAGAAGGAGCGCTATGGCCAGATTTCTTGCATTTATAATTCTATGATTCTTCATATACTCTTCCTCCTGTTTATAGTAATCATCTGTCTCTTCATAACCGTCTTCTTCCGACGTTTCATTTTCTTTTATCCTGAATCTGTCTGCCAGCAGATATGCCGCAAACGGCAGAACGCCGTGTATAACAAACGCACTTCCCGTATACCAGCCCGTAAGCAGAGTATAAGAAAGCATATATTCCGACTGAAATCCCCACATGTTCAAAAGACAGATGCACAGAAGCATGAACCATCTGTGTGCCGGGCTTTCAAAAAGCTTACGCGCAAGCAGCATATAGATAATATAATAAAGCGGAATCATTATAAACGGCGTGATGCAGTATATGAAGGCCAGCGGATGCATGCCGCATATTCGAGCAGCGAACGCCCAAATACTCATCATAGGTGCTTTCACAAAAAATCTGCGCTCAAAATATGCCGCTGATGCCGAAGCCAGCGCCCTGACATTCGCTGGTGTTTCACCGGCCATCAGGATCACTGCCGCGATCTGCAGAGCTATCAGAAGCAGAACTGACAGAGCAAGAAGCTTCACAGTAACCTGAGCTCTTCTTTTCATTATTTTATTCTCGGAAACCGAAACATCCATTACAGGTTCTCTCCGTTCCTTACGATATTATCTGTTCTGAACAATTATTGATTAATATGGCCCACTTATTCCGCCTGCTCTGTCTTCGCATGCTTATATACAATATAATCCCCAACCTGCAGTATCGGCTCATATCCGAATTCATCAAGAGGAAGATTCCAATAAGTATCCTTTATGTCGTACAGAATGTGATCGTATCCGTTATCCCCCAGCAGCCTTACCACCATTTCCACATCAGGGGTTGACAATGACATCTGATCATACACAGCCCGGATATCTCCTTTATATTCCGAAGCATCTGCATTAACAGGTCTTTCAAACATAACGTCGAATCTCGGGGAATATATTTTCATCATTGAGCTTATATCCGGAGCAGCGCATATCTTTATGGTTCCGGTCTCTTCCTGCAAAAGCGCATCGAACACATCAATATATTCCTGTTTTATATGCAGTCTGTTATCCGCGATATAATAATCATCTGAAGCAAATATCCATCCTCCGCCAAGGATGATGGCCAATACGATACAAGCACAGCCAATAACCGAATACAGAGACCCTCGCATCCTTTTGTATAATCCGGTAAAAGCATATGCTATCCCTGATATCGGCGATAATAAGAACAGAAACGGCGAAACCTTCGGATCGTTATTTCCGGATTCAGATCTGTCTGAAAGATTCAAAAGACAGATAACAAGAACAGAGACGAGAAACAGCGCAAGCAGCTTTCCCGTCCCACGATAATTATTGTATGTACTTGTTATAGTCTGCAATAATTCTTTCATACTCAGTTAATTTCCCACGTCTGTGCCAAAGAGACCGCGCACACCCTTATACGCTTATCTCTCCGCGCGCATCGGGTTATTCAGAAAATCTTCATATGCCAGCTTAATGCCATCCTCAAGCTCTGTTTTATATGTCCAGCCGAGAGCTGCAGCCTTTGATACATCAAGAAGCTTTCTGGGAGTGCCGTTGGGCTTGCTTGGATCCCATCGTATCTCACCGTTATAACCTATTACTCTGGCTGTCAGTTCCGTAAGCTCCTTAATCGTAAGCTCTTTACCTGTTCCGGCATTAACCGTCTCATCCCCACTGTAATTGTTCATAAGAAATACACACAGGTTCGCAAGATCATCCACATAAAGGAACTCTCTTAAGGGACTGCCGTCACCCCAACAGGTTACATAGGGAAGTCCCTGTTCCTTAGCCTCATGAAATCTCCTTATCAATGCAGGAAGCACATGGGAATGTGTCGGATGATAATTGTCATTTGGCCCATACAGATTGGTCGGCATTACGGAGATATAATCCGTACCGTACTGTTTATTAAGGAATTCACAATACTTAAGGCCTGATATCTTGGCCAGTGCATAGGCCTCGTTGGTCTTTTCAAGCTCGGATGTCAGCAGACAGCTTTCCGGCATGGGCTGTGGTGCAAGCCTGGGGTAAATACAGGATGATCCCAGGAACTCAAGCTTCTTACAGCCATTTTCATATGCGCTGTGTATCACATTCATTTCAAGTATCATATTAAAATACATGAAATCAGCCAATGCTTCGCTGTTTGCAGCAATACCACCCACCTTAGCGGCCGCAAGAAAGACATATTCCGGCTTTTCAGTCGCAAAAAACTCCTCAACATCGTTCTGCCTGCACAGGTCAAGCTCCTTATGAGTCCTTGTGATTATGTTTGTATAGCCCTGTCTCTCAAGCTCTCTTACTATTGCCGAGCCCACCATTCCGCGGTGTCCCGCTACATATATCTTTGCATCTTTTTCCATTTTATATATCTCTTCCTTATAATATCTTTATCTTCTTTCGTCTATAGAGCCTATCTTACGTTCTCCGTTCCTGTATTCCTCTGCGCTCATTCCTGCTATTGCCCTCATATCCGAATCAACCATCATTGAAACAAGATGCGGGAAATCAACCTTCCTCTTCCAGCCGAGCACCTTCTCCGCTTTAGTGGAATCGCCCCAAAGGAATTCAACCTCTGCAGGTCTGAAATATCTGGGATTGACATCTACGAGCATACGGCCTGTTTTGGAATCATATCCCTTCTCTCCTACGCCTTTGCCCTTCCACTCAATATCGATACCCACTTCCCTGAATGCAAGCTCTACAAACTCCCGTACCGTATGTGTCTCATTTGTTGCAAGCACATAGTCATCCGGCTTATCCTGCTGAAGGATCCTCCACATTCCCTCAACATAATCACCGGCAAAACCCCAGTCACGCTTGGCATCGAGATTACCGAGTGAAAGCTTCTCCCTCTCATCTGCCATTATTGAGGCAACCGCACGTGTTATCTTTCTTGTTACAAAGGTCTCACCTCTTCTGGGAGATTCATGATTGAATAATATACCGTTGCAGGCAAACAGATTATAGGCCTCCCTGTAATTGACAGTTATCCAATAAGCGTACAGCTTGGCAGCCCCGTACGGGCTCTTGGGATAGAACGGTGTCTTCTCAGACTGGGGAGCAGTCTCCGGCAGTCCACCGAACAGTTCAGATGTTGATGCCTGATAGAATCTTGTCTTAACGCCGGATTTTTTAATTGCATCCAGAAGGCGCAGCGTTCCTATTCCGGTTGTTTCAGCCGTATACTCCGGAACCTCAAAGGAAACGGCAACATGCGACTGTGCCGCAAGATTATATATTTCGGTGGGCTGTATCTGCTCGATAAGCCTGTTCAGATTACTTGAATCCGTAAGGTCACCATGATGCAGATACATGGTCTTGTCACGTATCTCCTTGTCATAATAAAGATGATCTATTCTGTCCGTGCTGATACTTGAATGACGTCTTATTATGCCATGTACCTCATATCCCTTCTCGAGCAGAAGCTCTGCAAGATATGACCCGTCCTGTCCGGTTATTCCCGTTATAAGTGCTACATTTCTCATACTGATTCTCCTTATGCTATATATTTATGGCAGAACATTCATTGACACTATCCCAACAACAATGCCCAAAACAGCTCCGCAAATTACCTGAAGAGGCGTGTGCCCGATCAAAACCTTCAGCTGCTCCTGATTGAACTCCAGCCTGAACTCGCCGTTCTCATAACGCCTGAAGAAATCCATCATCTGATTCAGTACTTCAGCCTGTGTACCTGTTTCCCTACGCACTCCTCTTGCATCATACATAACTATTATGGCCAGTATTGCAGCAAGCGCAAAGGCTGATGAACCAAGACCGTACTCCATCCCTGCGCCTACACACAAAGCACATACTGTCGATGAATGGCAGCTTGGCATTCCACCGGAACCCACCAGTCGTTCTATATTGATTCTTTTGTTCATCCCACAATCTATTATTGCCTTAACCACCTGAGCCACTGCCCAGCCGAGTACAGCTGTGATCAGCATCCTGTTGTGGATAAGATCGTTTAAATACTGCATTATTCTCCTCTTTACTGAAGATAATTACCTATGTAAGCCGCAATCGCTTTCTCCCAATCGGCGTATCTGTGATCTGTAGTAAGCCTGAACATATAATTGTCCAGCACCGAGAATTTCGGGCGGTCTGCCGACTGCGGATTCATAGCCTTATACTCTTCGCTTGTCACGGGAACGACTTCTGTGGTCTTTCCGGCCAGCCTGAATATCTCTTTTGTAAATTCCGCCCAGCTGCACTGTCCCTCACATGTTCCGTGAAACAGTCCATAATTCTGAGTGGGAAGAAGATATGCAACCGCTTTAGCCAGTTCCTCAGTACTTGTGGGCGATCCGAGCTGATCGTTAACAACTGTTATCCTGTCATGATTCTCCGAAAGCTTAAGCATCGTCTTTACGAAGTTCTTTCCGTCTCCGTACAGCCATGCAGTCCTTATTATAAAAAAGTCCTTAGCGAACTGCTTAACGAAATTCTCACCTGCGAGCTTGGTTATCCCATACATTGCCTTCGGTCCGACCGGATCGAATTCGGTATATGGAACCTTCCCATCCCCGGCAAATACGTAATCAGTGGAAATGTGCATCATTTTCGCGCCCGTCTCTGTGGCTGCAATGCTTAAATTCCTCGGACCTATGGCATTTATCTTATATGCAGCATCTTTCTGTACTTCACAGGCATCCACAGCTGTATGCGCCGCACAGTTTATCACGGCATACGGCTTAACCTCCCTGAACAGTTCAAGGCATGCATCAAGGCTTGTTATGTCCAGATCCCTTATACCATCTACCCTGAAATCCGTATTGACAAGCTCATATTCCTTATTGCCTTCATAAAGCCTGTTTATTTCCCTGCCCAGCTGACCGTTACAGCCTGTTATGATAATCTTTTTCATTTGCTTCTCCCATGACATAATTTGTGTAACACTTTAAAAATACACCAATATATAGTATACTCAATAATGTATTTTTTTTCAACTACAACCGTAACGTACTGTCACTCAGGGACAGCATATACCGATAACGAGGTGAGTATGAACAAAATCAAATATGCGATCATCAGTGTTTTGGCTCTTATACACCAGATACTAAGCTTTTTCGCGGGAAAACACATCTTTACCGCAGCCCCTTCGGATAATCCAGGTGACTATATCATCTGCAGGTTACTTGCTTTCATTGTAACATGGTTTCTTTATCTTATGCTCTGGCAGCTGTTGGTTGACGATGGCAGTCTGTTCAGATCAGAATGGTCAAAAGGCAATACGGTAACAAGAGTATTCCGGTCAGCTCTCCCCTACCTTGTGGTAATGATCCCTGTCTGTTTGATCAAGCTGCGCTCCGGGTACCTTTCAAATGACGAGACTCTTATTTATGAAAATGCCATTTCCCTTACTCATTATACCTGGTTTTATTACATAACCACCTACTACTATATCATAAGCCTCATGATCATACCTCATATGTACGCCCCTATATTTATGAAGCTTCTCACAGAATACCTCGTGATCGGATATACGGTGTTAAGAGCCTCCGATTATTTCGACATACGCTCATCACAGCCCTTTATAAGCAGGCCGGTAAAGATCGGATACGGGGCACTTACGATGCTTCTGTTTATCCTTTATCCGGTAATAGCCTATACCACGAGCGCCCACAGGCTTCCCATATATTTTCTTCTGTATCTGTTTATGACAGTCATTCTCCTGTTTGACAGGCTCGAACAGGCTGCTCTTACACCTGCAAGACTAGCAACGCTGATCATTCTTGGTTCCGTACTGACCCAATGGCGTACAGAGGGCATATATCTCATTGTGATCATACCCATACTGATCTATATTTCCTATAGTGGCCTGACACTTGTAATACCTCATTATTCGGGTGACCGGGATGAAAGAAACCGGAAGAACCTCCCCCTCTTTTATACCGAAAAGAAAACAGTCCGCATTAAAGAGAAAAAAACATTCGCTCTGCTTATGCTGTTATGGATCGCAGTGCAATATCTGTTCTCCGTTCCTCAGAACGGATTTATAGCAAAGGAAATGGGAGCTGCTGCAGATGACCGCATGAAGCCCTTCTACGCTTATACGATAACAAACATGTACCGGAACGGACTTGATCTGTCCAAAAATGCTTCGGATCTTGCTGTTGTTGACAGGTATATTTCCCTTGAATCGCTGGATGCGATAAGTGATTATTACGGAGATATCAATTATGAGGATGTACTTATCCTGTATCAGCCGGGCTTTATAGGTGTCAGAGAAGATGCCGGCGTTACCGAATATTATGAATTCACCGCTGCTCTTAAGAGGATATTCAGAAACAATCCCAACATCTTCCTTCGTACAAGAATAGGAGCCTTCGTCTACGCCGCTCTGCCCTACCATATTACTTTCAACGGTTCCGGAATAAAAGGACTTCCGTCATTTATCATAAGCATAATCAAAACAGTATCATATAATCTCTTTATACCTTTAGTGATACTGTTGTTTATCTGCCTGTATTCTCTTGCGAGGAGCAGATGGTTTACATTCTTTTTATCCGGCGGGCTTCTGTCTCACTGGTTCATTGTATTCATACTCGCCCCGGCATCTTATTTTAAATATTATTTTCCGGTTTATATTACAGCGTACCTGTATCTTCTTCTGATAATAATATCAGGCCTTCATAACAGAAAACACGCAACCAAGATAAAAATACTGCAGTAAAAAAGCTCCGCCTGCAGGCGAAGCTTTTTTCTTTATTATTCTATGCATTAGCCAATGAACACAGCTCATCAAGCATCTTGGGAAGATCTGTTTCCATGTTATCATCACTGAACTGGCATGTTCCGACCTTCTCATGACCGCCACCGTTATACTTAAGCATAAGATGACCCACGTCCACCTTACAGGTCTTATTGATAATACTGTATCCAACCGCAGCGGAACATCCTAAACCGCCCTTACCATTCACTATCCATGCGGAGATATTCTGTTCGGGATACATACTGTAGATCAGGAAACGATTACCTGTATATATGGGATCCACATTCCTCAGATCGCTGATGATCACATTTCCTTCTGTACGGGTATGTGCCTTCACCATTTCCTTGAACTTCTCTGTCTGTTCATTATATACCTCAATTCTTTCCTTAACATCAGGCATATTAAGAATTTCATCGGTAGACTTATCCTTGCAGGCAACCATCAGCTTCTCCATCAGCTGATAATTGGAAACCGTGAACTGCCTCCATCGTCCCAGGCCTGTACGGGGATCCATCAAAAAACCAACCAATATCCACCCTGTGGGATTCATGATCTCGTCAATTGTAAGATTACCTGAATCCACCTTATCGACAGCGATCATCATATCATCAAAGTTCGGGAATGTTTCCTTACCGCCGTAATACTCATATATAATCCTTGCACATGAAGGTGTTATCCTGCTCTCTCCCTTGTATTTACCTTCAAGCTGATTACGTTCAAACTCACTGGAATGATGATCAAACCACAACCCACAGCCCTCAACATAAGGAACATTGGCGAGGCAATCATTCTCAGTTATTTCAACCTTGCCATCCTGAAGATCCTTGGGATGGGCATATACCCAGTTATCAATAACACCGGCCGCAAGCAACAAAGCGCCGCACGCCAATCCGTCAAAATCAGACCGTGTAACCAATCTCATAGCCATATGTAAATACCTCCGAAATATCTATTACATATATTTTAAAATCAATATCCTCATAAATCAAGGGCTTTTTTCTTACCTGTACATTATTCTTCCACCCAGATAATATCTTGCGTAATCATCCGAATCAATTATCGCCCTCATCTCGAACAATCCTCCGGCTCTTTTAACATTCATAGGATCGCCCACTGCAAGATAATACGCCTTCTCATCAGACGATGACCCATAGTAATAATAATCTGCATAATTACTGTACGTAGATGCCCCATACTCGCACGGGATCATTATTGTAGGATTCTCAGGATCATAAGAAAGCTTTCTTATGCAGGAATCATTAGTATTATTGTGCTCTGACTCACCTCCGTCAACACCTACATTCTGGGCCGGTATGTAAACATTAAGCATCTGCTCTTCACCTGATTCGTTAACAAACCAAAAACCGCCATCCAGAAGATATGTGTCAGCCCCAAGCATTACCATGGCGCTTCCGTAAATATTCTCCATATTTCTGTACTTAAAACTATGTCTTCCGTTATTTGCCACAAGACAGCCCGTACAATAATCTATGGCTGAAGTCTTACCCGTCATAGAGGGGTATGATGCCACAATAGTTTCACCGGCATAAATATCAACCGGATCACCGGCGAATGTAATCTCTATCTGCTCGCCATCATCATTAACGGATACTATCTCCCTGCAGTTATCGGTATTATGGTCAATAAACACGTTCGAACGCCTGTTCCTCCTGGCCTTGCTGATGAGTTCTTCATCCAGCTTCATTGCATCCCATCCATCTGTTTTGTTGAGCAGAACTATACTGCTTCCTTCTTCAAGCTTCTCGGTAACAGCAATGTTATTAACCACTATTCTGTTTGAGCTAACCTCGCTTTGGATAGCTATCCCGGTATTTTTGTTGTTTGCATCTTTATTGTAACTGTAATAGTACAGATCTGTTTCTCCGGCCATAAGCGAAGTAGAGTCGATGCAGCCTGTTTCCACCATGAACAGCTTCTGAATAGCAGAATACATGGCATAGCCTATCTCACGGTAACCCTCACCGTTGAAATTCGCAAGACTTCTCATATCCTTATAAGATACATTAAGAGTCGGATAAGAACCTGCTACGCTCATGAGCACTCCATCCTCAACGCTTCCGAGATAAGCCCCGACATACACATGATCCTTCTCATCACCTTCGTCCATAAATATGGGATCCAATACGTATCCGTTATGCGAAGATCCACTGATCCATATTTCTTCGCGGTCATTTTCCACTACTCTCTTAACATAGAACTTGGGAATCTCAACCATAACATTTCCGGCTGTACCGTCTGTCTTGAATCCGGGCTCTCCCTCATAGACTACCGCATCTTCGCCGTTTTCGTCTTTTGTCAGATTGCACAGCTTTATATCCGACCAGGGATAAGCGTTGTCAAAATCATTAACACCGCTGCCAACCCATTCATTGTCTATGCAGTAATCGAAATGCATTCCCACTGCATCGCCAAGCCTTCTGCATACCACAAAGCCATTCGAACCGAGTATCTCTATTCCGTACTCGCCTTCTTTGCCCAATTTCATCCCGGAATCCGGAGACTCTACGGTTATCCTGCCGCAAATATCGCCCTGCATGAATATACCTGCTCCATTATATATTGCAGGTACTTCTATATTAAGCTCTTCTTTAAAGGTTCCTCCTTCATAAAGGCTCCATTTCTTATCCTTATATTCTATAGACTGTCCTTCCTCAAGGTCAGGAAGATCACAGGCACTCGATCCCGAATCACTGTATCCCTGAAGCATTGTACCATAATACATAAGAATACCTTTGTTATCGGAAAAACTGCGGTTTCCTATTGATTCATCCGCATATGTAACACGGCACTTAACGGCTGTCTCAGGTATCTGCATCATCGAGTACGGTCTGTTTTCCATAGCTATGGAACCAAGATTACAGATCACATTTCTGCCTTCTTCTTTCTCCTGCGCCTCTTCATTCTCGTAATACAGATCCTCTACATACTCTATCTGCCCCTCACTGTCCATAAACTGCCATATTGCACAGTTTATATCTCCTGTAAGTATGATCGTTCCCTTGGACTTATCAATCTCGGTCCAGGGTGTTGTCCTGCAGCCTTCATCCTCTGTAAGCTTATCTCGTATTCCGTCTACCTTACCGACCTCATATTCCTCCGGAGTTATATCTTCACCCTTGAAAACAAGACTTACATTCTTTGTAAACCCTACTACCGGTTCTATCTTGAGGGAAATATCATCCGAATCCACATGATAGAACGGTTCTTTAACCGATATATCATTATTTCCGTACTCAGCCATGCCCACAGCTTCTGAATAGGCTTTAAGCGCACTATCATCATCTCCAAGCTCCTTATACCAGCCTGCAAGCTCCATTTCTTCATCAAATACATCCTCCTGGTTAAGGCAGTAATACTCCATCTGGTATATGGCCTTACGAACATCACCCTGATCATAAAACTTATGAGCATATTCAAGCATCTTGCTTCGGTCATAGGTGATCGAATTACTTCTCTTTCTAATTCCGTAAAATACAATTCCTCCGCAGATCAGTGCAGAAATAAGGATCAGGATGATTATCCATTTAATATTAGAACGATTGAAATCCATCAGTATATTCCTTTCCGTAATTCGAAAAAAGGAACCGGCATTAACCGGTTCCCCTTGTCACAAGCCGAAAATCAAATATTACTACTTGATTAATCACGCGTGATTAATCCTGCCATCTCCCCTTTTCAGGGGAGATTAAACAGAATAAATATTATCTTTGATTACCAACCCTAAGACAAGCTGCTGCTGTATCGGCCTTTGAACCAGCTGCATTTCTTGCCTTTACCTTGCTAGCTGTATTCTTTGCATCTGCTTTAACATCAGTTGACTTACTCTCGCCTGTCTTCCAGAACTCCTGGATAACCACATTACTTCCGGGTACAAAAAGCGGGCTTGTAAATGACCAATACTCATCACCACTATTACCCCACTGTGCAGCTGCAACAGTAAGACCGGTGTTAAAGAGTGAATTATAATAAACATATGCCAGCATTGTGTTTGCATTCAAGTCTGTATTCTGAGCACCGTTTGTCCACGATGAAGAAGCTGCTGTACTAGCGCTTGAGCTTGAACTTGAACTTGAACTTGATTCTTCAGACTTCGGCTCATCCTTTATTCCAAGGAGCATCTTCATAATCGCAATTTCCATTGCCTTATTCGAATTACCTGAGCCTGCTGCCAATACCGGTACTGTCATTGAAACTATCAGTAAAGATGAAACAATAACAGCAAGAATTCTCTTTTTCACTTCAACATTTCCCTCCTTTCATAGAGTGCTTGTGACAATATACCAACCGGATATAACCCGGGGTATAGCATAATTCCGCTAAAAACATCGTTTAGCGCGGTAGAACAATACATTTAGTTCTCACATTTGTATAGAATACTCTATTTAGTTATTTCTGTCAACTTCTTTATAAAAAAGTTTTATGATCTGCTCCCTCAGGCTATCCTTATCGGGAATAAAATACTCGAAGTATTCATCTGTTTCCGTATGGCCCTCCATGGTATAAATGTCATCGCCTTCAAACGAATAATCATAGTATTCGGAGGCCATATAGCTGATCGAATCAACTGTAAGATCTGTCACCATATAATCCTTAATACTATTATAAACGTTCACCGGAAACGTTATATCTTCTTTTGTTTTAGCCTTAATCTTATTTATAAATGTTTTAAGATAGAGTTTTTGTCTTTCCAGTCTCTGCCTCTGACTTTCAAACACATCTGTATCCCTGTAGTGTACAAAATCATAAGCATCCTTCCCCTTAAGATTTATTGTTGCCCCCGGCTTCCATGCTTTCTTTACCATCGAAACATCCATATCATCCGGAAGTGTAAGCTCGACACCGCCTACAGAATCATTAATATCGGGAATAGCCATATAATTAATTGCGGCATATCCATGGATCGGAACATCAAACAAAAGACGGCTTACCGCATCTCTTGTAAGCTCACAGCTGTAAGCTCCTCCGCCTCCAAACCCATGTTGAACAGCTATATTGGCCTCACCCCACATATCACTGCCGCCTTCTCCGCCTCCGACCATCAGAACGTCGACCTTCGTATCCCTGTTAACCGCAAATACCTTGATGGTTTCATCCGTCGGATTCATTATCAAAAGGAAGATACCGTCAGACTGGCCTCCTGATGTAATCTCACCATAGTCCACATCACCTGAGCTGTGGGCATTATCTATTCCCAGGATCAGGAAAGTCCTTATATCTTCGTTATACTCATAAACCTTACCGTCAAGAGTCACCCATCCCTCCTGCCAGTCAGAAGCATATACCGGGTCAGTTACAGGCGCGGCATTACTTTCTTCAGTTAGGTTTGGTCCCTGCGTATTTGCATTCTTGACAAGTCTGTTTCTTCCGACTATTGTAACTATCTTTACGGCAGCAACAAGTATCACGCCGACCGCCAAAATACAACACAGTATGATCAGCACACGCTTTACGATGTACTCATTCCTCGACTCTATTCTTCTGGTTCT